>OBUW01000683.1_pt1 | contig 13929 bp, 6 predicted proteins | sample 1475761 | NCBI WGS metagenome assembly OBUW01 (sample SAMEA2579908, study PRJEB22360) | human gut metagenome | biome: human gut; feature: human-associated habitat; material: faeces | place: Denmark | collected 2008/2010
TCTTTATTCATTTCAAATCAATTGTGAATGACAATATATTATGGTTGTGGGGAAGTCTAATATAATACTGCAGTCGAGACATTTGTCTTCTACTTCAATATGCTCAAGATTCAATAGAAGAGCAACAATGGACAAGACTGTGTTGTTGAACGAAGCTAAACAGTTTTTCGGACCAACTAATGTCAAAGGTGAACATTGTAAAAACAAATTTTTCTATCCACCACAAAATAATAGACCAAATTATATAGTGAATGATGGAAGACCTTTAGTTGGTGATCAATTCCCAACGAAAAGACCAGGAAGAAATTCCAATAATAGAGAAAGAAACCCTACAGTACATCCTTTCCCTAATAATATTTACACGAAAACTGCATACTTGATACCAGAAAATATAAAGGATAAAATTGTTGAAGATGCAACTACTAATGGATTACATCCTCAAGAAATTGCTCATAAATATAGTATAAATCTTTTAAGAGTAGAAGCGATTTTGAAATTAAGAGATATTGAAAGCAAATTCGTTCCAGATGTATGTATAAACATATAAAAATTGATTTATTAGGATCACATATTTAATGCTGTGATTTTTGGATTTTGTTTATTTTTTTTTGAATTGTGTTTCAAGAATGATGAAATTGCCATTTTTTTATATTCGATTAGTCTTTAAGACAAACTTACATGGTTATAATTTAAGCCCTGAATTTGAAATACCAACAAATGAAAAATCTAGCATTTTAAATATGTTTTTTCTGTTTTTTTGGTTTTTAATAAGAACTCATTTTACTAACAATGTTTTTTTTTGGAATTTTAGGAAAAAATTGCTGAAGATTTAAACCGATATGCTACCATTATGAAGCGTATGTTCCCATTATTTAAAGGTGGATATAGTGCAGATAATTTGACGGAAATTCCAACTCCTCATAAAACATTACAAGATCGTTTCTTGACCATTGAAGAATCGGAACCTTTTGGGCCAGTTGATGCTGCTAGAATATTGAAATTAGAACCAGCTGAAGATACATTGAAGAAATTGACTGAATTTGATGTTGAACATGCCAAGGCTCAACAAGAAGAATTGGATAGAAAGAAGGTTGATGTTATTTATGGTAAGAGAAGAGAAGGTGAAAAATCATTATTTAAATTCACCATGAAAGAAGTTGGTAATTTTGGTTATCGTTATGGTGCCTCTAGAAGAGATAGAAAGAAAGATAGAGCAATTGGTTTTGACGCTTCTGGTAAGATGGTCTATCTCCACCCTGAACAATAATTTTAGAAAAAAAAGTTGTTTTTATTGATGTATATATTCGTTCTTGTAAATATATTTAGCATGATCCCGTACCAGGTAATGTAGTGCTGTTTCTTAATTTGTTGCTTGTCATTTGAATTGGTTTAGTTCTAGTTCTGGATCGTTTGGAACACGACTTTTTTTTTCACCACCTACCGCGTCCGGTCCACTCAAGTTTTTTTTTTTTCACTGTTGTTTTTTTTTTTGGTTGTCGATCTTACCAACGCATAAAAAACTAAAAAAATTTTGCTACTAATAATAGTTCCTTCTTTTCATACCAGTGTCTCCACCATTTGATTAGACTATATTAAACTAGTTTTAACAAGGGATTCATAATCAATCAACAAAATTTCATAATGTGGTCATTAATTTTATGTGTTTTAGGATTGACTCAATTCATTTCTGCATCAGCATTTACTTTTATATTGGGAGCAAATCAAAAATCATGTTATTATATTTTCACTGAAAAACCAAAAGTTCCAATTCGTTATTATTTTGCCGTTCAAAGTGGTGGATCATTTGATGTTGATTATGAAATTGTTGATCCTAATGGTAATAAAGTTGTTTCTGATTCTAAACAAAGACAAGGTGATTTTGTTTTCAATGCTGATTTTGTTGGTGAATATGAATTTTGTTTCTCAAATACCATGTCAACATTTGCTGAAAAAGTGATTGATTTTGAAATTAAATTTGAAAATGAAGATAATGCTGAAAAATTTAGAGCAAATCTACCAAATCAACCCGATGTTAAACCATTAACTCATGTTGAAAATATGCAAACCACCATTGATAGAATTGATGCTCAATTGGATGGATTATATAAAGCTATGCAATATTATAAAACAAGAAATAATAGAAATCAAGCTACAGTTGTGTCAACTGAATCAAGAATTTATTATTTCTCCATTTTTGAAGTCTTATTGATGGTAGGAATGGGATTCTTACAAATTACTATTGTTCAATTATTCTTTAGAGGATCAAGAAAACAATTGGTGTAAAACAACCTTTTTTTGTTGGTGTATATGTAGTTTAATGAAGGAAATAGATATATGATATTCCATTTTAACCAAAAAGAGAAAGCAGATTCAAGTAAATGTAAAACAATACATGTAAGAAAGAGTATTGAAAATTGGGCAATTATACTTTTATACATAGTATTTGTCTGGTATCTCAAGTCTGAACTTCATTATGACCATATAATTCATACCAATTTTTGGGGTGTTGACAAAAATAAACCACCATTTTTGTTCCAAACAAAAAACTCAATACCTCAATTACTTCAATTCTCTATACCAACCCAACCTACTCCCATAACACAAACAATGTCATATCATCTAAATATACTATCTGTATTATCACGATCTCCTTCACCACTGCCACAACCACAACCGCAACCACTGCAACAGCAGCTACTGCTGTCATCTTCTCATCCAGATCCAGCACCTGAAGATGATAAACTTGCCAGAGAATCCGATGTCACTGTATCAAATATTACTCTGCTGCTGGAAGCAGAATATCGAGGATTTTCCATTCATATAATAAGTACCATTGGATTAATTATATGGATAATTTGGACATTATTACCCGATTCATTATTACATAAATTATCAATAGATTATTATCCTAATAAATATTGGAGTATTGCTATTCCTAGTTATTCATTAATGTTGATGTTATTTGCGTATTGGGTATTTGCATTATATAATACTGAAGTTTTAACATTGCCTTTAAACGATATTCATTGTATAATTGATGAAAATTCCGTGTTCCCTGGTGAGAAAAAGGTTAGTCAAGTGGAAAAACAAGAAGAAGAACAAGGAGAAGAAGAAAATATGGGTGGTGGTGATGATTCGATAATGGAAAATTCGATTGAATTTATTCATAAGGCACCAAGTGGTGTTTGGGATTTACCTATTACATTAGTGAATGACGTACTATATGAATGAAGCATCACGGTTAATGATAGAGTAGTAAACAAAGCCGGAATCAGGAAATCTGATGATAATGAATAAAATGCACAAATATTAATGAAAAGCAAAAAACTATATATGTATATATATACCTATATCTTTTATATATCTATATATGAAAGTTGTGTGGAAATAGAATGAAGCCACAACAAATTAAAATTGATTGGACTGTAAGTATCAACTGTTGCAAAAAAAATAAAAAATTTGGTAACATATGTTGAGGTTGAATGTGAATGAGGATTGTAGGGTGATGTATGGTGTGTATGGTGAGTGTGTGTGTGTACATGATCTTATATACTATTCAATCGATTTCTAATTTCTGGATCAATAAATTGTAATATTTGATTCCAATTTTCATTTCCTAATAAAGATTTATAATTATTAATTAAATCAATAAATAAATGTTGTAATTCATTTGAAGGAATTTCTTGATAATTTCCAATACAAGCTAAAAATGCTGCTAAATTTTTTTTACCATGTTGAGTTGATAATCCTCCAAATCCATTATCAGGATTTAAATTAATCATATTAATAATACCTTGGAAACCAGTTTCCTTTTCATTATTATCAATTAAATATAAAAATCTCGAACACCATGCTTCAATGAATTGATTTAATTTCCCATTGACTAATTCAGCAGCATTAATCCCCATTCTTCCTAAACAAATAGCGGCATTTTCTGCTACCGTAGATTGAATATCATTACTATTAAGAACAGGAATTAATAAATCCACTAAATTATCAATATATGGTTTAGTTTCTTCTATTGGTAATCTAATGATCATTTCACCTAATGCCCATATAGCATTATTATAAACAGGATAAGTTTCGTAAGTACGATTATTGATTTCATTACCAATTGATATGAAAATTTGTCGTAAATAAGGTTTTAACAATTCAATGGTGAAAATGGCCAAATCTCCTAATAATGCATAAGCTGATTGTCTAACATCACCATTATAATCTTCAAAACAAATCAACATTAATTCAATCAAATTAGATTTATGATTTTGATTGATTAAATCAACCGAATGATATTCAAACCCTTGTACTAATCCATCAATCAAATCTAATGATGTCACCATAAAATCTTTTTCCGGTGGGTCAATAGCAGGATCAGTATGACATTCTTGATCTAATAATATACAGTTGGATAAAATTTTCGTGGCCCGTTCATATACGGGGACAGCATAAGGGGCAAAAATTTCTCTTAATGTGGCAGCAATTGATGCCATACATTCTAATAATGGCCAAAGATCAGTATCATCATCATCTAATTGTTCCCATTTACTTAATAAAGGTGGTAATAATGTTTGTGGATATTCTGGTTTCAATGATAAATTCTCATACCCCATTTTTTCAACAAATGTTTGCACACAATCATATAAAATCACCAAATTTTTCCGTTGATAAACTTGGAAACATTTAGCAAAATGATGTAATAAGGGTTCTAAATAAAATTCAATTAAACTAGCATCACTTTCTTCAATAAATGATGATAATGCTGAACATGCAGCTTCTTGGACGATTTTTTTCGAATCCAAGGCACAAGCAACAATAGATTGGAATGTTGGTTGGAAATAATTGGCATATTGACCACCTTCATGAGCTTCTTCACTAACCCAAGTAGAATATCTCGATAATGTCCAACATGTTATTTGTCGTACTCTGGGTTCATTATCTTGCAAACGGTCTACTAAAAATGGCACCAAACTAGGTAATTCATTACCTGATAATTTCATAAAACTATTGCTCATGGCTCCAAATGCCAATATGGCTGCTTCACGTATTGGCCAATTTGGTGAAACGATTTTTTCTTGTAAAATGGGTAAAGTCACCAATAATACTTCCTGAGCTAAAGATTCACTCAATACATCTAATGTGGCAGCAGCACATTTTCTTAAACTCCATTGTTCCAATTCACCATCATCGTCGTCATCATCATCATCGTCGTCGTCATCATCGTCGTTTCCGTTGTCATCGCCAGAACCAGAATTGCGTGAATTGCCATTTCTAGTTTCTTTGGATTTGGCATTGGTTGGTTTAATATCTTCATCTTTATCAACAACATTAGCATCATCTTTAGAATCAGCAATTTCAATAAGGAAAATTTCTTCTTCTGAATATACCATTTTATCTAATAATATTGGTAAAATTATTTTCAATTTCTCGGGTGTGAAAACATTCAATTCTTTATTAGTTGCTAATGCCAACATGAATTCACAAGCTTCTAATGAAACTTCAGTACTAGTATCTTGTTGCATTAAATGTAAACAATAATTGATTACTCCATCTAAATGAGGTAATAATTTATCTGGTCTAGTTTCAACAATTAATAAGAATGACGTACAAATATTTTTCCGAACTTCATTATTTTGTTGACCATCATGACCAGCTAAATTGAAAATTTTATTAAGATAATCATCTAAAACAATTAAAAAACTTTGTGTGTTCAAAGGGATAAATTGATTTATACAATGAATGGCTCCAGCTTTAATTTTACCACTTGGATGTTGTTCAATTAATTTCAAAAATTCTCCAATTAAATAATTCAAAGGACGATTATTTTGGAATTCACGATCTAATTCTAAATAAGAATCTTCACATATTTTACTTAGAGCGCTCATGGCTGCCTCTTGTGGGATATAACTATTGTTATTATTATCACCAATAGGAGGTTGTTGAATCAAATTTAACAAATCAGTTAAAGCAGAAGACCAATTATCTAATCCATAAATTGAAAACATTGAAGTAATGACATTCCCAGTAATATTTCTTACTAATGAATCAGGTGACATTAATCCTTTCATAATATTGTTTATTAAATAAGTTCGATCAATAGATTTATTCTTTAATATATTATTTTTCAAATTAATCCCTGCTGCTGCACGAACATCTGATCTTGTAGTTGTAGTAGTACCAGTAGTTGCTGTAGTTGATCCATTACTAGTGCCATTACTACTACCATTACCGTCATCGATTAATAAAGTAAATAAATAATTTTCAATTTCGGGTTGTTGTTTTGCTTGAATTAACGCTTCATTGGCTAATCTTCTTTCTTCATTATTACTCGATAAAGTCCCTTTGAAAATATGTTTCAATTGTTCTAATGCTTGCGGATCAGGTGTCCAAGACATGTTTATCTCAAAAACTCAATAAATAAATAAAAAAGTATTCACACCCCCAGATTGAAATATGAAAGGCTTATATGTATATGTGGCTATAGTATTTGTTTAATGTTGGTTGTAAGAAAATGAAAAAGGTATATTAATGACTTGGAATGAAACAACAAAACTCGAAATGGAATGGAATGAAATGAATTGAAAAAAAAAATTTTTAGATGAGATTAATCAAAAAAAAAAAAAATCTTATTTACACAATTTTACACTACCAAATACTTTCCACTATCATTATTAACAGATTCGTATTATCCTTTATTATAAAATTTATGAATTATTATTAATACAAATATATATATATGTGAATAAATAAACAAAAGAGTAAAAGAAGTAAAACATTTCGACTTAAAATAAAAAGAATGATCTGTATAAATTCTAAAATGATAAAAAAAAAAACATTCCTATTAAAGTATATCATCCAATTCTGCCAACTTTTCAGCAAGTTCATCAAATTTACCCAAGATTGGCATAAACATTTCATGTACTGGTTTCAGTTTTCTTCTTTCTTCAATTGGTGTTAATGAATTCATGCTAGTTAATGGGGTTATATTATCATCATTATTCTCTTCTGTACTACTAGTTTCATCATCAATACTTGTGGTGCTTCTTGGTAAACGATTATAATTTAATGGTGATACCGCATATTGTTGATGTGATTGTGGTGGTGGAGAACGATGAGAATTTGGCGAATTAAGTTGACTGACTGGAGGTGGTGTACGATGTTGTACAGAACTCAGGGTTGTACTCAACAGTCTCTGGAGTTTTGGAGAAATGGCTGATGAAATTGAATGAAAGTTTGTTGGTGTTTGTTGTTGATGTTTGCTATAATCGTGCTGATCAATCAGTTGTGGAGTATGATCATCATTTTGGTAATCGTAGTCCTGACTTTCAACATTACCATCATTACTTGGACTATGATGTTCCACATTATCATCATCGTCGTCATCATAATCATCGTCACTAGTAAACTGTTCACTTGATTCCTCAAAAGAAAACCCATGGACTTCGTGGTCACTGTCTCTACTACTTCCTTGTTCAACATCGGTACTTTCTTTCTCAGTCTCATCGTCCTCCTTATGCTTGTCCTCATCGAGTTCTTCTTCTACTTCTCCGGCATCTTCTTCCTGTTCTTCTTCGTCTTCGTCTTCGTCTTCATTGTATCCATCTAGTTGTAGTTGTTCTTGTATGTCACTTGTCATTTGAGTTAATCTGTCTAAAATCACTGATCGACGCAAACTTGACATACTAGATAAACTATTATTTCTTCCCATTTCGTCACTATCATCATCTTGAACTTCTACTCTTAATGGAGATTTGGCTTTAACAGGGGTGTCTGGAGAATATGAACCAATTGAAGCATCATCAAATAAACCACTACTTCTCTGTTTAGGTTGAACAAATACAGCATCAAATGTATTTGACATTTGAAACGTTGGTGTAGCTGTTTTATTACTACTATCCTTATTGTTGTTGTTATTCTTTGAAATTATCAAGGGAGTTTCTGCTGGATAAACATCACTTAAAACTTCTGGTTCTTTAATTTCTTGTAAATGAGTAGGTGGTTCTAGATTGTTATATAGATCCAAATTCTGTCGTATGTTTTCATGATCACTTTTTATTTCTTCATCGGAATAGTCGTCGATTATATCACCCAAATTTTCAAATGTAACAGATTTTTTAGTAGTAACAGTTTGACGTTGATTTTTAAAGCTATCAGTTGATTCTTGAAGTGATGATGGTGTTGGTGATTTTTTTTCCAATTCTTCATTTTTAAAACAATTTAAACGAGCTAATCTTTCACCGTGAGTTTCTAGACATTCAGCAGGAACAAATCCAATTTTCCCATCTTCTTCATCAGATTCAATATCAATTTGGAATTCCTGACCATTCAATCTCATTCTTTTCAATCTTTCAAGTTTTGTCAATTTTCGAATGAGCCACCAATAATTGTCTTCATCATTTATTAAATATACTGGTTCATCAACCAGAAGAGTACAATGAGAAGGATCAGGACCAGAAAAATCATAAAGACCATACAATTTATCAGGATCTAGATCTCGTGGTGGTGATCTTGGTGGAGAAAGAGGAATGTCGCCTTCACTATCAGATTCGTCACCAGAATCAGAATCCTCATAATCATCTCCACCATAAAATATTCCATACCTTGGTTCTTCTTGATTGTTGTTGTTATGTTCTACTTCTTCTTGAGGCATTTGAAGATGATTGGCTAATAAATCTTCTTCAGACTCAAACATTGATGGATCTTCAACTTCATGAATTCCACTTATTGATTTGTTAATATCATACTCGTTATTCTCCTGTTGTTGTTGTGGTGCGGGTGGTAGTGGTTTATTATTCTGTATATCTTCTGAAGTACATGAATTTCGTTCTAATCTGGATTTGGATATATTTAACGAATTCTTTCTATTCAATTTATGATTTTTCGTTAGATTATCATCATTGTAATTCTTGGCAAATTTAGATGTCATGTATTTGTTATTTTGTCTCTCTTGGAAAATCTCATCGGGGTTGAAAATACTATTATGGATTCTTTGGTGTTTATCATCTTGATTATTCAACTCCTCGTCGTTCATGATTTGGTTTAATACTTGACTCTGAATATTTTGTCTCCCTAGTCCCAATAAATGACTACTATGTACTACTGATGATGTGTGTGTTTGTTGAGATGAGGTGTTGGAAGTTAATGATAATTTTCTTTCTAAATCGTACAACAAATGATTAGTGTCATCCAATGTGGTGGTTCCTTCTGTTCTAAATCTATCTCGACTTGTCATGGTAGAAGCCATTATAGTTGTTTTCCTGTATGTGTGTGTGTGAATAATTCTATTTTTATCCCTTTAACCTGCTGTTCAAATTAGGTAGATGTGGATAGATTGGTATTGGGAAGGGGGGAAGGGTGTACTGTGTTGAAGTGTGTGTTGTTAAAAATAAGTGGTCTGTGTGTGTGTATAATTGATTCTGTAAAAAAAGAAAATAAAAAGTGAAATAAAATCAAATGAATTTTTTTTTTTTGGAAAGGAGTGGATAATGAAGATGATGATGTTAGTGGTAGTAGTGGTTGTATAGATGTGAAATAAGGCTATAAGAAAGTTAATGTGAATTAGATGATTTAATTAATCTATTATGTATTAATTCAATTTGTGATTGTTTAATTTGGTTGCCCTTTGAGAAGAAAGAAAAGAGAAAAGAAAAGAAATGAAATTGTTGCTTGTTATTGTTTTTGAGTGTTGTCTTTCTCTTTCTCTTTCTTTTTGTTGCCTGTCACAGAATTTCTGGGTTGTTTTGATTTTGAGAAATTTTTTTTTGTCTGTTTCTCTCTTACTATCAATCTTTTGTGGTATACTGTGGATATAGATTAACTAAAACTAAGTTGTGATATCAACTAGTTCTCTGTCTCTCTTTTGATTATTATATATCAGTATTCTTTTGATATATGGTTGGAATAAATAAATTTCCTCGATTATCAAATATATTCTTGTAGTTTGTTCAATCGGGAAATGTTTCCTGTTAATGTAGATTGTAAGTCCAACTAGAAGGCTAAGCCAAAAAAAAGGAGAATGTGTGTGACTGTGTGTAGAAAAAAAAAGGGGGTAAAAGAAGGAGACGCCAAATAATTAATCCCCACCAAGAAATATATAAAAATCTATAACAACGAATTGATTGTATATCTTTCAAGATAATGATGAATAACGAACCTTCAAATCTTAACTTAATGAAAAAAAAAAATTATTTAGCAGATTCAATTAGTTTTATATTTTCGATTGTTAATGTGTTACTAAATATTATATAAGTCTTTCTGTTATTTGGAGATTTCTCTCAAATTAAACAACCAAAAAGATTTCGATTTTTCTATGTGTAAACTAAAAATTAAAACTAAATAAGAGTATACAAAAGGATGAACACATCTATACTCTTACAAATGTCATCTGAGAACATATTTGTTACAGGTTTATTGAGATGAAACTTCATTGTAAAATGTTGCTGTTGCATTGTTTTGTTTTTATGTGCATCGACTATTTGCTTGAAATTTCTAATTTTAAACACCCTTTTGTAGTTCTAGTTTTCTCTTTTTCTGTCTTTGTACCCACCTGATGACGGTGCTGCATTGGTTACAACTTTTTCCATTCAATCAGTCGAGTTCTTTGTCGTCGTCATTTAACTCGATTGTTAATCGTCTCATTTGCGACAGAAAATTTTGCTTTACAACCAAAATGAAAAGAAAAAGGAGCTCTGAGGTCAGGGGCGTGCAAACGATGATTGAAATAGATAACATACCATTTTGATACCAAAATATTTGTAACCTCAACTGAGACAGTTATATTCGTATTATTCCTTCTTGTATTTCTATTTTTTTCCCAGCAACAGCAGATAATCTAAAGTCAAGATATGTTTCAACACGTTATTCAATTACTGTTACAAGTATATCAAGTTAAGCGTTTAATAATATTACTGTAACTTGACTTGATTTGACTTAAGGAACAAAAATAGTGAGGCGTGTACCATGCGTGCATACGTGGGTGCATATGCATGTAAAATTTCATACACACCAATTTGAAATTTTTTTTCGCGTTTTTCCAATATTTTTCAGTTTGTGGTTGTTGTTGTTACGGTGATGGTAGTGGCTATTAGTTTTTGTAGCTACAGTAACATCATATCTTTCAACTCCACCGTTTCATCGTATATGGCTTAATGTCTAGTTACTATAAAGTATATATCCTCCTCGAGATTGCTTATGACAGTGAATTATTAGATTCATTAGATTCTTGTTTGTTAATTATTATTATTAACTTTGTTGTAGGACAGTAACAAAGTTTATTTTGTTCTTCTTGCCAAGCTGTCAAAGCTGATTGGTAAAAGTTTATCATTAGTGATATATAACGATATCTAGATCTTCCTGGTCTTTCCTTTTTTTAAAGTTTAGCCCAAAATTAGTTTAGTTCATAATTATTCAAGAAAAAAAAATAAAGTCTAAATTGGTGTTGAATAAGGGTTGACATAATTATTATTCACTTACAGATTAATAGAAGCAAAGTGAAAAACCCTTTTTATGTTTCAATTGATTTTACACAAAATAATAGGTTTATAAACCAGGATTGGTGGTGGATCTTTAGTTGATGTGAGAGTATACCAGGAAGGAGTTAGCAAAAGAAAAACACTATTAGCTCCACCATCCTAGTTCTGGTCCCAATTAATTTGAAACAAATCTGAAATCTAAAACAAAAATTTTACCAGGCGACAGGTGCAATAGTATTTTTTTTTTCAGATCGTTTAAACAATTGGACAATCTAGTTTCAAAATTTGTTAAATTTTTATTAGTTTTTAGTTCTAAGGGGGGCGCGGGAATATTATTCGACTATTCTCTAATTTATAAATCACAAGAGACGACAACTATGATGATGACAACAATGGCAACGCCTATTTGGTCACCCCCTGTCGTTGTTGATTAATGTAGTTGACACAAACAATTCTTTTCATTGTTTTGGCATATGGTGAGCAAATGTTATTTCTTAACTGGGTTAACTAATTGAAACAGCGTAGTCAATTGGCAATACGCGTTAATTAGTTGTTACACGTTACTATTACGAAACTACTTTGGATCCAATTCCCATTAATTATTGAGACTCTAAAAATCAAAAAATAATACCTATTGTTATAAAACAAGATCAGCTATTCTTTATTTGTTTGTTGATTTTTGATCTCTTGTCTAGAATTGCTCATTAATATTTGATTCAGGGTTTTGATTTGCTAAATAAGGGGTCTATTAGGAGGATATTATATATAATGTGATGTGGCGAAAAAAAAAAACAAGATCTACTACTCTGTTGAATTTATTTGTGATGGCGATTGAAGAGAAAACACGTCTTTTTAACGCGTTTTTTATTTTTTGGAGAAGCAAATTTCAAGCAAAGACTCTTATTGTGTTGCTTTTGATCCATTCAAATTTTGTATTACTTTTCATTAGAACTATAACTGTTCATTATCAATGACGTATACATGTCTGGTTCCTGTTATGTATTGTAATTTTAGTTAATTATAAGGCGTATATTGGTAGTATTCCTCTGTACTCACAATGGAATTGGTCTTTCAACAGCAACAAGTGTTATTGTCCCTGAATGTAGAAAATGAAAGGTAGTGTTTACATATAGTTGGAAATCAAGCCTCTGAAATGAATCACAATATAATAACAATTTGTAGTTGAAGAGAAAAACAATTCAAGTTGACGGGTAGTTTTTTTTTTCACTGGATTTTTCAACGGAAACTAAATAAAATTTCGCTGATATTGATAAAGTATAGCTGAGTTTACAATTGATGACTTCTACATGGTAGTTGTGTATGTTATCAGATGAAACGACAACCAGTAGTTGTATTGGTAACTAATGGTAGTGCCATTCTTCCACAGTTGGTCGTTTTCCTACCTGGAAAGACCTATATATTGAGAATTGGTTCTCGTCTCGTTCTTTTCCTTTGTTAAGCAAATCACACCGTACTTTCCAAAACACCACGAATATCAATACTATGAAGAATCATTCTTATTGTGGACGTTCAGAAGTGTATTTTGAAACCTGGCATGAAATGAATTGGTCTACAACTAACTATTGGCCTAATGTAGTCGTTCCAACACAAGAAGCGCTTTGTAGCAATATTGTCACCCCATTTTGACAAACTTGTTCTTACAATTTTTTTGCTTGTGACAAGAAAGAAAGAAAGTGAACAACTTCAACGTTAAAAAAGTGGGGAGACCCAAAGGAAAGGAAAGAAGAAAAACAGTCCAATTAACCCGAAAAATATGTATGAGACGGATAAATTAGGAGAAATTGTCTTCACGTGCAAGTTCCGGTTCACCGAACGCCACAAACCGAAGAAAGAAAAAAAGAAAACCAAATACCCGCACATCGGTTTTAAGTTTTTATGAGTATATTAATCGATGAGTAAATAACAATTAGTGGGTTAGATATATCTAGCTGGTATTAATTCAAATCGGTAGTATTGATTTTTGAGGGATATTTAATCAGAATTGAATGTTATTATTGTAGTACGAAGTAACTGTTCTTTTGTAAAACCAATAATTAAGTATTGAAATCCAGAGTCAACAATTGTGACATTATTAATCAATAGAAAAGAGTAATAAATGTTGAAGCCGAATGACTCAAACAATGCGAGAAAAAAAATCCAAGAAAATGAGGGGATCAATCGATCGTACCACGACAGTGAAATTTTTTTTTTTCAACCGTGTCCTTCTCCGCCCCCCTCTATTAACTTAGGCCGAAATTTCCATATTAAATTAAATTAAATTAAGCGGATCAACGATTACTATTGAAATAATGATGGACGGTTTTCTTCTTCTTCTTCAATTCTCATGAATTGTTTGTATATAAACTTTGATTTATAATTGTATTTTTCTTTTTCTTTAAATTTATTATTTTTTTTTTCTTCTAAATTTTTATTTCCTCTTCTTCTTTCTTTGTCTATTCCA
>OBUW01000687.1_pt1 | contig 13810 bp, 8 predicted proteins | sample 1475761 | NCBI WGS metagenome assembly OBUW01 (sample SAMEA2579908, study PRJEB22360) | human gut metagenome | biome: human gut; feature: human-associated habitat; material: faeces | place: Denmark | collected 2008/2010
AAAAAAGAAAACAACAGTGGATGTGATATATATATATAATCTTGTACATACAATTATTAATCTAGTAAACGATTATCTAAAATTTCATAGACCATTCTTCTACGAATTATTTTCATATCATTTTGACTATACGATAAAGGTTTATTGGCAGAAATGTATCTAGCAGCAGTACAAGTGAAAACACCACAATCTGAGCCATTTTTCTGTTGTGGAGCTTCCATATGAGGAATCAATTTATATTCATTTCCCATCACACCCAATCTTTTAGCTTCTTCTGTCATATAATGTGCCAAAGTTTGTACAGCTTGTGGATTTCCTGAATTATGTGTCCCACCCAAAGAATCGTAATAAGTGATAGTTTTCTTTATATTGTCGATAACAGCTAATGCCCAATGCATATTCCCTATATTTATTGGGGTTAAAATTTTTTCCATGGTGAAAACATTGATTTTTTTCCGTTTAGCCCATCTTGCAACTCCTTGATATCCTCGTTGGACTAACGTAGTATAAAAATGAGTAGTCCAACCAAATACATTAGGATTCGCTTTCATGATTAAATTGAAATAATAATCAATGATATTATCATTTAACCAATTGGAATCTTTTAAAGTATGTAAATCATGAGTATATATTTCAATCAGATAATTTTCAATGATTAATTGACGAGAATTGGTTGACCAAATTTTTAAAACTTGATTTAATTGTTCTGAAGGTAATGTTTTAATTTTACTTTGAGAATCAATTCTTTCTTTAGTGATTAATTGTTGTAATGTTTCATGACTTTTATGATAAATTGATGAAATTTTATCAATATAAAAATTCGATATTACATTGTCGATAACGGAATATGAATTTATTGATAATGGTTTTGTCGGCACATAATAATTTAATATTGATTCTTGATATTTATTTGTAATAGGTTCAATATCCAATAATGTTGGTTGATGATCAAAATTTTCTTCTGGTGTTGATGTTGTTGTTTCCGCTTGTGTTACTGGCCATTGCTGATATCGCAGTGATGAGTATTTGATAGGTTTTGAAATTGTCAAATCCGTGCCATATTGAGTTGTTACAGTTTTCCTGTTTTTAAGTCTATCTTTTGCTAATTGTCTTAATAAGTCAGTTGTTGAATCGTTATTGGCAATATTAAATGGAGTTTCTTCTGTGTCATCTATTAATATACTATTATCTTGAATTCGAGTAGTTTTGTTAATTAAATGGAAATCATTTGTTGGTTTATAATTAACAGCAATTATCTCTATATCTGAACTTGCTTCTGAAGATAAATTGATATATTCATCATCTTCTTCTTTGTTTTCCTCCAGTTGAAGATGTCTATTGGATGGTTCAATTCTTCTAAATAAAGTCGATAAAATGTAGACCTTCAAGTATTTCAAGATATTATAAAATAGTCGAAAAATATTTGAGTCAGTGGGTTTATGACTGCATTCCAGATTATTTTCTGGTTCGTATTCATCGTTAATTTCTATCCGTTGAGTGGATATTAGTGGATTATTTGTTGACTGAATCATTTAGTAACGTCCAGTTATAAAGAAGAAATAGTGTAAGCAATCTTCATCATGGCTGGTATTGTTTTTTTTTCCCCGTTTTTGATCATCTGATATGGAATGCCATCACGTGACTCAACTCAACTCTATAAATGATTAAGTTATACCACTGGGCTAGTGATTTTTCTAAATTTTTTGATCAATTGATGCTGTTCCATTTTGAGGTGTTTGTAAATGTTAAAAAGTTGGATCTTCAATTTGGCCATGCTATTTCTTCTACTGATCAATTGTAGAACACACAATTTAAAACAATTTTACCTGAATTCAAATATAACATTAATACTAATAATACAAACAATAACAATAACTATAACAAACTATTAAAACCATAACCCACTAATCACTTACAAAGTATATTTCATAAATTTACTTCTAAGTTTTTGTTTTACTGTCACTTTTTGAGCACCAATAAAACTATCAATACTAACTTTAATAGCTCGATTTAAATCATTTTGACTAACAAATTCTGATAATCTCATTTTGGCAAAGGATTCAGCAATTCTTAAAATACTTTCTAAATGACGAACAGTAATTGGATAAGAACCAGTAGTGATGGCTTCTTTTCTTAAATCAGCATATACTCGAGCAAGTTTATCCATATTCATTTGATGTAATTTTGGTTGAATTTTAACTCGAGCATATTGAATATATTTAATTAATAAATCTTGTGGGATAGGTGATATTTCTTGTTCTTTTTGTTTATTTAATTGTTCAATTCTTTCTGATCTAGTTCTTGCCGCTGATGGTTGATCTACACCATCTTCGTCTTCCATATTTTCATCATCGTCTTGAGCGTCAGAGCCACCCTTACCATTAGCATTCAAAATATCTTCTTCATTGGTGGGATGAGATCTCATATGGGAATCAATGACAAAACTAGCTAATCGTTCATCAGATTCAGGATTGACCAAATCTCGCACAATACACATAATATCAAATCTGGATAAAATTGGGTATGTTAAATCGACATTTTCTGGTAATGGTAATGTAGAGTTGTATCGACCTCCATTAGGATTGGCAGCAGCAATAACAGCACATCTGGCATGTAAGGTAGTGACGATACCAGCTTTAGAAATAGATATACTTTGTTGTTCCATAGCTTCATGAATAGAAGTTCTATCTTGATCATTCATCTTATCAAATTCATCAATAAGACAAGTCCCTTTATCTGCAAGCACCAAAGCCCCACCTTCTAATGTCCATTCACGAGTGATTGGGTCTTTTCTAACCGATGCTGTAAGACCAACAGCTGAGGCACCTTGACCAGTTGCAAAAACAGCACGACTAGCAGTTTTCTCAGCATATTTCAATATTTGCGATTTAGCAGTACCTGGATCCCCTAATAATAATACATTAATATCACCTCTAATGGAAAGTTTCCCATTAACATCTTTAGGCACACCACCAAATAATGAGCAAGCAATGGCAGTTTTAATATCTTTATGACCATATATGGATGGAGCCATTGAGGCAATGATTTTATCAATAATACCTTTTTCGTGTGATAATTTTCTAAATTCACGGATTTCTTCTTCTGTCCACATATTGACTAAATTATTACCACCCATAAATGCACTACTTTCTTTTCTTCTAATGGAATTGGCTTCCAAAATGGTGGCAAACACCGGGAATCCATTCTTGGCATTTAAATTCCCATCATAATTATTCTTGTAAATACCAGTAACTTCAATATCTTCACCTGGTTTAGCAACATCAACTAAATCAGATAATAATATGACTTCACGATGTCTTGGCAATCTACCCGCTGGAACAGTACCTGGAGCTTCTTGTAAAGTAATTCTTTGATAGTTTCTATATAAAGTTTTCTCTGAATTCAATTTAAAAGGACCTTTACTTTGACAATTGGTACAGAATGAAATTTTCACTTCAGTATTAGAATCTTGAACGTATGGACCCAAAACCACTCCACATTTCAAACAATCAAATTTGACATATTTCAATTGTGGGAAAACCCCGGTTCTTCTAGTTACAACCCCAGAAACTTTAACCAATTGATTAAGATTACTTTCACGTAAATCACGTAAATTCAAAATATTAGGGAAATCAGTGATTCTAACGTGAACTTCTTGATGAATTTGTGAATAATTTGGATAATGTAATTCAACAGCTTCCATGGCAACTATATCAAAAATCTTTAGCATTTCTTCTGGACTAGTAGCTAAAAATAATGCCAATATAGCTTTTGAATCAGCTAAATCTTTATAACTCACTTCAAGAGATTCAGCATTGACTTCACCAAGGGTTCTCATTTTATTACCATAAACGGAATCACCATTAGCATCGGTATATTCCAAAAAGAATGATTTCAATTCTCTAGCAATAGATCTACTAACCGCTGGTTGTAATATCCATTCAGTAATACTAGGAGCTTTCACATCACTCAAACTTTCTAATGACAATTCTTCATTGAATGGATCGATTTCTACATCATCCATTAAATCATCTTGATCTTCATCGTGGTGTTCTCTTCTTCTTCTTCTTTGAATTGGTAATCCAAATTGACCCATACTATCTTCACCTTCGTCGTCTTCATCTTCATCATCGTCATCATCTAAAAATGCTCCTCTTCGAGAACGATTAGCATTATTTAAAATGGCATCACGTCGGTTCAATTGTTGATCAATTCTTCTTCTTGTAGCAGCATCCATTTCTTCGTAATCACCAGTATCATCAATATTGCCATCCCCTAAATCATAATGATCTTGTTCTGGATTGGCTCGGTAATCTTGTTCTAAATTTTCCATTAAATCGTCCCCTTCTTCTTCTGAATCTGGTTCGGATGGATTCAAATCTTGTATGTCATTGTGAACAATCTCTTCTACATCGTCAACATCTAAAGCTGTGTCAAAAGGTATAGCTGGAGATGAAGGTAAATGTTGATGAGGGTTAGGTGATGATCCTAATGGTGGTGATGATGGTTGATGAATTGAAGATCTATCATTGTTATTGTTATCGTCGTCTTCATCATCGTAAGGTGATCTTTTCCTTCTTCGATTATTGTCACGAGATGAGGAAGCAGCTGGTGGACTTGACATGGTTGATTAAATAGTAATGTAATTAATAAAGTCAATAACTAAAGTGGTAAAAGAAGGGAAGAAAGAATTATAAGGATTAAAGGTTTTCCTATTTTTCTATTTTTTTCTGGACGTGATTGAATGTTGGTTGTAACAAATGAAAAAAAAAAATGAATTTAATGATATTTTTAATACGCGACACGACTAAAGGAGAAAAAAAAATGAAGTGAGCACCTGTAAGTAATTGGATTTCTTTATTGGGTTAAATTAAACTACATGACACGTGAATATTTATATGCAGTATGAATTATGTAATCACTATTTTTTCCACAACTTCAAACTGCTGCAAACTATACCAACTATTATTGTTACTGAGATCTTTTCATTTTAGTAGTTAGAATATGTTTGGTTTCTGGATTGAAACGTCTAACGACTGTTGATTAGCTCAAGAAAAACATGTAGTCTGTATAATATTCATAACAAAATGGGATTAGGGTTGTAAGTAAGGCCACGTTTTGCAATTCTTTCAAAAAAAAACTCATTCTTGGTATCCATTATAGAAAGTGTGATCCTTACTATTATTCTTGATGAAAGCAAAGATTGTATATTGACATTGCCTTTCCTGTGTTTCAAAAATTATAAATGTTCAAAGTGAAATAAGCATATTTTGATTTACAGTTTTCACTTTTTTTTTTCTGGTTATATCCTTAGTCTTGACACTTGTAGGCAACGTGGTTGATTGGTTGGATCCTTGTTTGTTTCAGTAATTGATGTTTACATAATGTTTAAATATCCAAGTAAATAGCCACGTTGTTGTTACCTGTTTTACAACCAGGAGTGGCGGTGAACAAAAGTGTATATCTCTCTTCCCCTCCTTCTTTTATGCTTTGTTATAGGAGAGGTGTGATATTTTTTTTATTTTTATTTGTGAACTCTAATTATCGACACACACGGGGCAAATAGTTAAACAAAAAAGAGGGGATGGATGGATGGATTATCACCGTTTATTGCATTTAACATCTGTCCTCCACGCCCACGCCCACGCCCACGCGTACACAAAAATGCAAACACTGAAAAAAAAAAAAGACTAAAAAAAACTCCGAAGAGAGAGAGAGATGAGACAGAAAGATGAAACTTCAAAAACCCAAATTGATATTTCAGGTAAGCCAAGAATCGCTTTCTTAATTTTACTTTATTCACTCTATATATATTTATTAAATACTTAACCAATTAATACACATTAAATTATTTCAATTATATAAATTTATCACTAACAAATAATATTAAACCAAACCAAACTAATCCAATAATAGTAGTAGTAGTAGTAGTAATACTCTATTAATCTGGACCTCTTAATAAAGGAAAATCAGATAATCCAACAGCGTGGATATCATGATGATTACTTTGACCAGGTCCATGTAAATGACCACAAGGACATTCTTCATATTTAGGTTTTTCAATATGTTGTTGAGGTTGGAAAAATTTATCTTCAGTAATCATTTCTATGTCAAGTTTATTATTATTGTTATTGATGATGGTTTCTTCACCCATCATCATAAGATATTCATGAGAATGGGTTTGAGTGATTGGGGTAAAGGTTCCATTATTAGTGTTATGTAAAGATGTTCCAGTACTTATATATTTTGGTTCATGTTGTTGTTGATGTTGATGGTGGTGGTTGTTGTTGTTTTCATTGTCTTTAGACAATTGAAAATGTGGATGATGAGTATTGGATGACATGGATTGCATATTATGTTTATATCGTTTTCTTTGTGATTCTATTGGATTTTCCAACTTATGAGTTGAAGTTGTTAGTGGTGAAGAAGATGAAGATGATAAAGTAGATATCATAATGAAATAAAAAAAGGAATAAACTAAATGGAAATAAAATAAAGGGTAAAGGAAAAGGGGGGGAAGTTGTGGTGTTATTTATAGTATGGCAAAAGATAAACTAGAACAGTATAAACAAAGGTACATGTGTGTCTGTAAATGTAAGTGTAATTTTTAGACTATTTGAAAGTAATTAGTCTAATACTTATTTTCAATTCTTCTATTTCCGGATGGTGATATAGAAGGAGGGGAATATTATTGCTTATGTAATAGTTGTTGTTTGTTAAAAAACCTGATTATGTAAGTTGTTGTTTGTTGTTGTTTCGTATTATTAAACAATCTATAACTTTGATTATATGCTTGTATTGGATTTGTAATTTTGTTTTCCAATTGATGATGATGATGTTTCAATGAGTTTTCGTTTTCGTTTTGAATTTTTTTTCTGGTTTCTGTCGATGGACTTTGAATTCGTGTTGGTGAAAATGAAACTAAAAAAAAATTTATAGTAAGATTGATTGATAGATTTTAAACACAAAATTGATTCAATCAAAATAAAGTTGATCTTGTTAAAGTTATTGAGTATGATTGATTTGAATTCGACTAAAAAGATTTAGGAGATACCTATTTATATACAAATTATATCAACATTGAAAATTAGATAATATTAAGAGCAATACATAAAATACTCCAAAAGAAACTAACACATATCACGGAATTATAAGAATATCATGGTATAAACTTATATTGGACTTTCCTTATTAGAAGAATCTTCCAAGATAAACCGGCATTAAAAGAAGAAAAGGGCCAGTTAAGAAAATTACAATAATAATGAGTTGTATATAACAATACTCAGCACAATATCTTCAAAATCATCAAATAAACAATCAAGTATAATAATTCAAGAAAAAATTAGTATTAATAATAATCCAATTATAACGAGACCCTAAAAAAACAGAATGACAAGAATATTAATAATAATCATGACATTATGGGCAGGGCACGTGCATGTAGTTACATTGAGTAGCATATTATTCTTTCTTTTTTTCTTTTTTTCTTTTTGCAGACAAACAAATTTGCAATTGTTATTTCTTGTCATTTATTATTTGCCTTCTATTGCTTTTTCTTTTTTTGTTTATGGGATGATTGGATTGGTATGGCTATTATTAGGATGGATTTCTAGATAAATATTTCGTATAATTTATTAGTGTAATTTATTATGGGTATATTTCAAATTTTAGTAGCATTTGGCTACAAATTCTTCTCTAAAAAAAATGGTTCTCGTAAATAACATTAAATGGTAGAGTTTACCATAATCACAAATTCATATACTTCTGATCTACAATAATGGTCTTCTCATTGACATGTATAGGCCGACGTGTTTACTGAAAGCACCGTCTTTTTAGGTTATCTATGACAATGTCACAAGTTGCAAAATTATTAACCTTAATCTTTTTTTTTTCTCCTTGTCGTTTTACTTATGATGTCATTATACTGCACACAATTAGCATTTGCTTGGATTGATTTTAGACCTTTGTATGATTTAATTGTTGTTGTAGTAGTTGACATTTCAATTTCTTGACAACTTCAAACAATTCATGAGTTGTCAAGAGGTACCACTTTGAAAAGTGAACCATGACCATAAATACTGGTCAACCCCACATTTCAGGTTTTTTCATCAACAACAATTATCATCCGAACCCCGAAATCATGTGTGTTAGAAGAGTTACTAGAGTGAGCATTCTATATACAATAGTTAAGTTCAATGATGTCAATTATCGAGTTTGGGAAACAGGTTGATGTGGATTTGCTAGATTTTTGTTCACGAAACCATTTTCTTGTTACATGGACGGGGAATAATTCGTTTAAATTCTTCCCGCCCTTCCTTTGTTCATTCGCTCGCCCCACACAAATAAACAAATATACTTTGGAGTCGTGTAAATCTCACCCAATCTTGCTATCAACAAAATCTGATCTAAATTGTTCATCAACAATTACAAAAACAAGATCGTTAGGTTGCTTAATCATCCAGTACGACAAGAACAAAAAAAAAAGGAGTCAATCTTCTACTTATTTTCCTTCTTTTTACAATATCAATTACTAGAGTACAATCATATAAACAATATCTTCCACTATATACCGTTATCAATTAAATAAGTAAATTCATCAAAAACATTCATCAACCATGTCAGAATTGACTGAACTTCATCCTCATCACCATGTACAAATCAAAGAGTCAATTCTTGTGGGAAAAGCATTATTAAATTTCACCACATTTTTCGTGACTCTTGGGATTTTAGTAATGGGATTTGAACAATCAGTTTATGCCCCCATTATAACCAATAAATATTTCAAACAATATTATCATAATCCTAGTCCAACAGAAATTGGGTTCATGATTGCCATTTTAGAAATTGGAGCATTATTTTCATCAATTATTGCTGGGAAAATTGGTGATTTAGTAGGAAGGAAACGTGCCACTCGTTATGGTGCAGTATTTTTTTATATTGGTGGATTTATTCAATGTATTTCTCCCAATATGTTCATTTTATGTATTGGTAGATTACTTGGTGGGTTTGGTATTGGATTTTTAACCACTATTGTCCCCATGTTTCAATCAGAAATTAGTCCTGCTGAAGCTCGTGGGTTTTATGCATGTGTTGAATTCACCGGGAATATTCTTGGTTATGCCATTGGTATTTGGTTAGATTATGCCTTTTCATACCTTGAAAATGATTATAGTTGGAAAGCACCTTTGATTGTCCAATTTTTATTAGGGGTGGTGTTATGGTTAGGTACGTTTATTGTTGTTGAAACTCCAAGATGGTTATTGAATCATGATCATGATTTAGAAGGAATGATTGTTATAGCTGATTTATATGCTGATGGAGACGTTGAAGATGATCATGCTATGAGTGAATATAGAAATATTAAAGAATCAGTTTTAATTGATAGAATTGAAGGTGGAGAAAGATCATATGAATATTTATTTAAACGTTATGCTAAAAGATTATCAGTGGCTTGCTTTGGATTAATGTTTGCTCAATTGAATGGGATCAATCTTATTTCATATTATGCCCCCATGATTTTTGAAGAAGCAGGTTGGGTCGGTAGACAAGCAGTATTTATGACGGGTATTAATGGTATTATTTATGTCATAAGTACTATTCCTCCGTGGTATTTAGTTGATTCTTGGGGTAGAAAACCATTATTGATGAGCGGAGCTTTAATCATGGGTATTCCATTTTGTATTGCCGGTTATTCACTTTCGTTAAATAATGAATATACTTCTACAATTGTCGTTACAAGTATTATTATTTCTAATTTTGGGTTTGGGTTTTCTTGGGGTGGTATTGGTTGGTTATTACCTGCTGAAGTATTACCATTATCGGTTCGTTCAAAAGGTGCTGCTTTAGCAACAGCAACTAATTGGTTTTCAAACTTTGTTGTTGGATTAGCTTCGCCAATTTTATTAGATCAAATTAAATGGAAAACTTATTTTATCCCTGCTATTTCATGTTTTATTTCATTTTTCGCCGTTTGGTATTTATTCCCAGAAACAAAAGGTTTATCACTAGAAGAAATGGGTTCAGTTTTTGATGATAAATCATCAATATTTTCTCATCATGCTTCTGGAAGTGTTGGCGGTAGCAGCAGTAGTATTTTTAATTATGGTGCAACTAATGACTTGAATAGAAGAACATCAATGACTAATGATTCAACCCCTTCAATAGCAGGAGCTCTTCCAGGGGCAGTGCCAGGAGCTATTGATTCAATTCATCAATCAGCAGCATCAATGGCAAGAAACCCTACTAGCAACAATAATCAACAATTAGATGGAATTATCACGGGTGCTGCACCACCACCAATGCCTATCAATACTAATAACAACAACATTATCAAACCAGTCAAATCAGATAACGCCGCTGATACTCTTTCATTAGATTCTGGTTTTGGTGGATCTCAATCAGATATTGTACAAGAAATTGAACCACCTTCATTAGAAGAAATTTTAAAATATAAAATTCAAAAACAAATTGAACCTAATGCATTTATTGCTACTTTCCATTGGTTATTTTCGAAAAAGGGACAACCCAATGATGAAGAAAGTAGATTATTACAACAATAGATTAAACTAAACTAGACTAGACTAAACTAAACGTGTTTCATTTTGCTTTTTTTTTTCATTTTGCTTTTTTATTTCATTTTCATTTATTTAGAATGCTACATAGAATGTAGTAATTTATACAAACAATTATTCACATTTATTTATTTACTTACTTACTTATTTAAAGTTATATCCATTTCAATATCATGTAAAGAATGTTTCTTTTTCTTTAACTTTGAATTATCATTTTCATCTTTGGTTAACGATTTTTTTTCATTAAATAATTTTTCCAATTCTTTTTCAATCATTGGTAACAATGTTCCATAATCACATGATTTTGCTCTAACTCTTGATTCACGTAATAATCGTTCAGCTTTTTCATAATGACTTAAATGTAAATTAATAACTCCTAAACCATATGTTGCTAATGCTACAGTTTCATTGATTTCATTATGTTGTTTAACAAAATCTTGTGGGAAAGATTTTGCAAATTGTAATACTGATTCATATGACTTGATTGCCAATTGTAAACAAACTGATCTTGATCTAGTCACTGTGGCAAATGCTTCTTGATCCAGGATCGGTACAGTTTCTCTCAATTTTTCCATAATCAATTTGGAATTTGGATTTGAATTCGAATCTGTTTTATCTTCAGGGTTTGTTTCCGAATGTTGTAAATGCATTTGTTTTTGATGTGATTCTAACAATTGATCATATTCAATACCAGAAAGTTCGGAAAACTTCCTTGTCATGGATATTTCTTGAGCTTCTAATTCTTCAGCTTGCATATAAAGTAAAGATCCTAAATTACATTGTGATAATAACATTTTGGAAGGTTCAATATCAGCTAATAACATTGATTCATTCATGGCAATTTTCACTTTAGTAGCCATGGCTAAATCACCAGATGTAATACAAACAGCACTTAATAAATCCATGGCATTGAAAAATTCATCAGTGAAAGGTTCCCAAACTTCAGGGGTCTTTTTAATTCGATTTTCTTCCCCAGTTTTATTATTGGTAATCACAATGGTATCATTATCTAAAACGGCAGTGTAAGCTCCGTTCGAAGTGTTGGTTGATGACAGTTTGTCATTGGGATCAATCTTATTAACCAAATTTAATTTATTTGACGAAGATAATGACGATCCCATCAATTTATTAACTTCATCTTGGGCAATTATCAAATGGGTAATAAGTATAGCTTTAGCTAAACTAGGATTAGTAGGATTTAATGACACCAATTTAATGGCAATTCTTAAATCTTTTTGAATTAAATGACGACGATGTTTACGATCTTTAATTCTTTGTCCCTCTGAAGAATCACGAGGAGCAGTTAAAACTGTCAAGTATAATGTAGCAATTTCATTATAAATATATGCTGCATCAGTTAACATATTCAATCGTTCAAACATTTCTCCAATTTTTAATTGTATCCCAGTATATTCATCACTTAATGGATCTAATCCAATTTCATTTGCATGCTCCAATGCTTGTAAATAATATTTCAATGCTAATTGATAATCAAATTCCCCACGATCACTTTCTGCCCATAATCCCTTACGTAAAAATTTGGCAATTGAACTTGGAAAAGTATGTTTAGGCCACCACATATAATAAACATACCCAGAAATAATACCTAGCCCCAATGTTGCATATACAAGTTTCTTCCAAAATGGTGTTTTTGGTTGGTTGTAAGCAGCATAAGTTTGATTATAATTATATTGTGAGACATGCCGACGAGATATAAAGTTGGCACGAGTTGCTGATATTGTTGTAGTATTTCGTGGTCTAAACAATACCCTACTATGGGTTCGTAATAAATATCGTGAGTTCATATAGAAGTTTTAATTGTTAGGTATAACCTAGGTGGGTTCTCTATTGGTAACTTTTTTTTCAATCACTCTCTCTTTTTTTATATACCTATTGTTTGATTTGCCCTTAAATAAATGAAAGTCGTGTCTGATGTAACCATCGCTTGTCTAACCTGTTGCTGCAGAAATAATAAGTTCCGGAACGTTCTGTTTCTTTTTCTTTTCAGATTGATCCCGCTATACGACATCACCAAACACCACCCACTTCTTCCTTATTCTGAACCTCAACCAAGGTGTATCACCTAATACATATCACATTCCATTTAGCCATATAGTTGCAAATTTGACATCATGTCTAATATATTATCAGTATTCAATCCACCACCTTCTCGTCCCTACCCACCATCACCAGACGAATTGCAATCAGAATGTTTACCATGCACTGCCATTCAATCAATTGTTGCCATTGGTGGCGGATTATATCTAAGTTCACCGAATCAATTCAAAGATAAAACGACGGGGAAAATCGACGTTACGAAAAACCCCCTTTGGTGGCAACGATCAGTGAGAGGGGCAGGGATAATTTTGTTTGGATTGGGTGCTTATCGTGCTGGTGAAGTCGTTCAAATATTATATAGAAAGAGATTTGGTTAAATAAATAGTGGTAGTGATTGGCAGAATCAAGGAATTAGTTAGAAATAAGCAAGTTATATTAGTAAAGGATAAGGATTGAATTGTTCAAGGTAAACAGTATTAATTCATGTCCGTTAAAGAGACTTGTCAGTTTAATGATATATGAATATCCCTTGATAGTACTTTCCACTAATTTCTTAATACCAGTTAGCAAAGAGAGTGTTTGTTTTTAGTAGGTCAATTTTGTAAATAGTCATATAATTAGAATGTGTATTTTCCATTCAACTAATAATATCTAATATTCAAATACTTTCAGTTTAATGTGTGGTTCGTTTTCTAGATTGGTTTTAATAACCAATATGTTTCACGAACTTGGAATTCTTGATTATTGTATGTTTCTGGTCACTATTCCAATACTATTGTAATAACTAACTTATCAATTTGCACTTTGACAAACAGATAGTTAACAAATAATATCCGATTAAAGGGCGTAATGTTATTGTATATTGACAATTAAGTATGATAACTCTACAGTGAACAAATAAAAAACAAGATCTAGCATCTTCGATAAAGTATCTTGACCAAGAATGGTTAAACTCTATAGTAATGGAAATGAATAAGAGTTTAAAACATCAACCGCGCACGTGACTTCCACCAATTATTTACCATTACACTGTCTCGTTAGTAACGACTTTAAATTGGAATTTAGCAAACTTGATCCTTCTCATGTCTAACTGCACCTATACATTTTCTTTGGGAACTATATGCATTAGTGCAGAGCCTCTCCCAAAGCACTACTGACAAACACTTAGACACATCCAAAAA
>OBUW01000691.1_pt1 | contig 13703 bp, 6 predicted proteins | sample 1475761 | NCBI WGS metagenome assembly OBUW01 (sample SAMEA2579908, study PRJEB22360) | human gut metagenome | biome: human gut; feature: human-associated habitat; material: faeces | place: Denmark | collected 2008/2010
CAGAGCCAGGGTCAATGGCTGATGTCCCTAAGCTCAAGGGAAATGGCCAATCCCAAAGCAGGGTGCAAGCCAGAGGATGATGGTTTTGGTTAGTAGAAACATTGTTGCAGCTCAACTACAGGGCTGGTATAACTTCCAGTTAATAGGGGGAAGCTGGTGCAGTTAACATTACTCATCTGATCTACTAGGTTACGCCAATTCAAAGTTGACTGAGACCTCAGCAAGAAAAGTACCAACACTCTGGAAGGACTAGCTGTAGCATGGTGCTATAGCATATGCATGTCGATAATATTTCGCAGTAATTACCCAGTGACAGCTTCACTATGTGGAGTAAAGAAGAAAAAAAACAGAAGAGAGAAAAAAAAATGTAGGTTCAACCACAACATAGAACATACTATTTATTATTAATGTTTCGTTTACTTGCAAGACGTAATTATAGTATACACTGGCGATTCAAAGATGTTTGTCCATCACCGAGATATGATACAGGTTGCACGTATTGTCAACCAGAGTTTCCAACAAACCTAGCCATTGATTTTGATAAGAATTTGAACAAAACAGGAGCAATACCGACCAAACATGTAATGGTATTGACAAATCCGATCAGTCAAATTTCAGAGCTACCTTCCAAAACTGAGTTTATTCCTAATAGTATACCGAATGAAATAATAAAGTATCGAACAATGATTCAAACCGATGATCAACGAGTGACCATTTCCGTGATCCATCTTAACAACAATCGTCACCAACAGATATTAGATCAATATAATATAAAACCAGGCTCGTCGCAACAGTTGGTGTTTTTGTATCCGTCTATGAAAATCATCAGATTTGACCTAAGTGTATTGGACCAATTTGTTAAAAAGTACTTGTACTCGAAGCCTACAGCCCCAGTTTATAATCCATTTGTTCAAGCCAAACCCTCAGCACCAAATAATGACTTGTTTGATTCCATAATTGTAGATGAGTCAAATTTTATTGAGGATGAATTGGACAAAGATTTATTGGTGATATGTGGACATGCAAAACGAGATTTACGGTGTGGAATCATTGCTCCACAGTTGGAATCGGAATTCAATCAGGTACTCGTTCGTCATAATCTACAAGACACGATATACACTGGGCAAGTATCGCATGTTGGTGGTCACGCTTATGCTGGGAATGTATTGTACTACCCCAAAGATTGTCAGACTTCAAAAGATTTCATATGGTACGGTCGGGTTTTTCCCAAGGATGTCCAAGGTATTGTTGAACTGACAATTATAAATAAGGAAATTATCAAAGATTTGTTTCGTGGAGATATAGAGGCATACTAGAGACTAGTGCTAAGCAACTTCTTAGAACTATTTTTATAGATACTTGCATATATACACCCCAAAGTTCTTGCAAAAATAATGTAGATCGTAATGTTATACTGATCTCAGGTAAAGCTCTTCCACCAATAAAAAATAATGCTTACAGAAAGCACTTGCTATAAAATAGCAAAAAAATGCAAGAACCGGGAATCGAACCCGGGGCCCAACGATGGCAACGTTGGATTTTACCACTAAACCATTCTTGCTGATTTGATGACTTCCAAATTTGGAATATTAGTCATACAATGTTTTCAAATAATTATTTCTGAGCTGTAAAGTCTAGTAGTATATTTTTACATTAAAAAAAGTACCAAAAAATCATAAAAAAAAGATTCATTCTGAAATGCTTTACCTGTCGCTTGACAACTACATGCTTAAAGCAGGGTTATTGGCCATAATTTGCTTTGCAGTCTAATTAGAGTTAATTATCTGTATGTGCATCAGTAGTCATCTGTCAAACACACGAATTTCCATGCAGACCAACGTGCGTTGACTGGTTTTCTATGTACCATTGACAGATTTACTTGTTTGTACTACCAGCATGTTTTTTTTTGTATCAAGATTTGGTTGCCTTGTAAGTTCCTGCCAAAACAAGATTTGCAACATATCAAAATGCGCATGTACATGCCACTCATTTTATATATCGTTGACATCGGCCCTATCAGTATCATCAGCTTCTTCTGTATCACATTACACATGCTAAATAACAGCAGAAGAATAGACTCAACCTTAAGCTGCAAAGAAAAAAGAAGAGTTGGCTTAGAATTGAAGATAAGCTTTCTATAATTGTAAGACCGTATCTTTACATGTAAACATACTAATACCTACATTCCTTTCTCCCAAAATGTATAAATCACGAGAGCCGAGAGGCTTTGTTTACTCTTCCTTGGTCGGACATGAGCAAAGATACATTCAGAAGTACATAGCAACCACCTCTCTACTAAAAGAGGAAAGTCCAAATAGGTTCACTTAATGGTCATTTGATTTGTGGACTGTAAAACAACAACAGTTACACTACTTTGCATTGTTAACTTTTTAGACTTAAAATTATCTAATTTTATTTCAAACCCCCGCTCCTCCTACATCATTAACTGAGAAAATTAGACTACTATTCTTGCTACAATCACAAACAGAATATGAAAATTCCAACTGACAATCTCACCAAACGACGATGACAATAATGGTATTGATATGGGAGATTATTTTTTTTGTGCTTTGAAATTATAAATCCGGTTAGAGTCTAGCCATGCTCATAGTCTCCATGGAATTATCGATATCTGAAAGTTTTCTTGGACAACACAAGGACTAAAAAAGACAATCCCAAAACAAGCCACAAACAAAACTATGTTTAAGTTGCTGTGCCGCAAGCGTCATTTGCAGTAACAACAAGTTGAAACACACTTTTAAATTTTTAAATTTACTAATGCAGTTCTCTTTATGCCTAAAAATTATGTCACCAGTAGTGCATAAAGTATACAAAGTTTGACAATGCGCTAAAAGCTTTAGTGTTGTTTGAGCTATAGTACAAATCTGTTTCAGACTTGTGCGTCCCACGCAAACACGCTCACCCGCACGAATCTGGTGTTAGAAAATGGCAGTAATAATAAGAAAACAGCCATTAAGGACAAGTTCAGTGTTGTGAAAATAGTAAAACATAGATTGAGTATATTCAAGAATAAACAATTGGAGAGTCAGTTTTAGCCGTTTGCGTGTGTGGGGTGTGTGTATATATGTAAGTACATCTGTACGTGTGTTATTGTTCCAAAACCGGAACCCATCATTGATGTAGAAACTTAGAATTACTGAAGAGCTCGTGTAGATAGGTTCCAGATTCATTTTAGAGGCTCACCTCGTGAAACAAAGGCCCTGCTGGCTCATGACGACAGATTTAAAAATCCAAAGCAGATTACTCTTTTCATTATCCGCTAAAAAGAGATTATGTTCATCACTCTTATCGCCGACCAGATTTATGGGGAGATCCGGGTTTACAAAGATAGACAAATACAATTGAGTTTGTGTTGCAATGGCAGTGGTAGTAATACTAGCAGCAGTGCTGGTGTAGATACACAGAGAACGCACACCACAGCATGTTTCAGAAGAGTAAAAGAGTATAGAACTTTTCAAGCAAGATGTAGAATCTTTGTATTATGGGACAAAATATAATAATGCTTAGCAATTCTTGAATTTACGAAGCTTGCTAAACACTCTGGTGGAAATGTATAATACAAGTGATGAAACATCATTGACAGCCATGCGAATAGCTTGTGGGCATATCTGCATGTCAGCTTGCGAATTAGACAGAGCATACCCACCACTTAGTGCTTTGATGTATCAGCACATCAAAAACTGCTTGTTTCCAAACCTTTACCTCTAGCATTTATATTTATAATTCGGCATTGTTTATGTATACGATGCAACTGTAAATGAAACAATGTGGGTCAGAATTCTACAATGAAAAAAAGACTAGAACCAATAAGTCCCTATACAGTCAACAGGAATTCAGAGGAACACGAGGAAATATGAGCAGATATACTGAATAGTAAACAACAATGAAAACAATAGGCAAATCAAATCTTGATTATTGAATTAACTAATCTATAAGTCAATTGTGAAAATCACTATTCTATCCCTTGCATTTACACTAGACAAAAAAAGATAGGATAAGTAACAGACATTACATTATACAATACAATTGTGAGGAAAAAAAATAGTTCTTACGTTAATCAGATTCTGGCAAAGCTTTACATGCATGCACATTTATAGATTTAGTTATTTATACACACAAACATATGGTCCGGCAATTATTGACGTCTAAGAATGATATGCAATGTCAGAGACACACGTAAACACACACACATACTCTGACAGACGTAACATAGGTACGATAAGGTGATGTTTGTCTAACATTCTCTGAGTTTAGCAGAGTCTGCTTGATGATGATGACGCAGTAGTGATAATTGTCGATAGTGATATGGAATCAAACTAAGCCTGCTTTAAAGATAACAGGTACAAAATTGAATTCTCCTAATTATATATCCCTAAGCTTGAAATTTAGTTCTAGCCTTCAGTGTTGGTGTTGTTAGGCACAATTAAATTCTTTGAATAATAAGATGTAGAAGCCAAACAAGACAAACAAAGACACTCAAGCTGACTAGGAAAGTTTATCCCAACTAAGCAAAAACAAACACGACAACGACTATTACTACTGCTACTACAAACATTGTTATTGTTTGATTGAAGGAGGAAGAGGGAAGGCAAGAGAAGGGGAAAAGGATTGTTGACGCAAAGATGATTAAATAACATTAAGATTACAATAAAACTTTTAAAAAGAAAAAAAGTGGCCTGATTTTTTTTTCAACAATTTGCTCTGTGCAATATTTAGTTTTTGTTGTGATGCACAACTATTAATGTTGTGTAATAAGAGATATGCATAAAGTAGTTTTAGCAGATATGAATAAAGGCATGGCACAAATAAAATAACAGCACAGAACAAGTTTGTACACAAGTTAAGATTAGGTTCTACATGCTGGACAAAGAAAAAAAAAAACAGCGTTACAAATGTAGACACCAGTGAATGTAGAATCTAAAAAAAGCAACACTAGCTAATACTCTTTTCTCGTACATTTTGTATCTGTTGACTAACAACAACAGTACTAAAAAAGAGTTTTTATTGATCTTTGCAGACCAGAGTCATAAAATAAAGCTTTTGAATTAAGAGAAAACTTTAGGGCCATCAATAAGGAGTAGAACTGAGCTCTAATGTTCTGTGAACCATAATCAAATCAACATCAGAAGGTTTGTCATGATGAGTATAGATTAGAGGGTACGTGCGTGAACAAAGGAGATTAGAACATCCAATTCAGGGGACAAAAACAATTAGCAATTAAAAAAAAGTATTGATGAGGCGAAGAGAAATATGCCACACCTCAATTATTACACAATAACAAATTAATTTATTCATTCATGCTCATGCTAATCTTTTTTTAACCAAAACTTGATTTTTTTTTTTAATTCAATTCAATTCAAGTGGTGTTTCTTTTTCTTTTTCATGCTTTTAAATGGTTATTGTGAGAAACAAATCGTTTAATTGTGTTTTGCACCAAAAATAGAAAAGTGTCAAATAACGAGAGACTGAAGTGGATGGCAAGTTAAAGATAGATAAAGATAAACTTTTTATTTAACGAGGTTACATATTACGTAGCACTACTATTAGTTATATCTAGATATAGGGGGACGTATGCAATGCATCGACGCAAAAGTACTACTCCTTTTTTTTTTTGCTTCGCTTGCCTCGCCTGACAAACCTAGTTAAAGGTGGATACATTTGTATGGTTTTAAACTTCTCTAGATTGAAACCAAAAAGCTTAAAAAATACAGCAGCAAGAACAATGAACCCTGCACTTTTGATGCATACATATTTCACCTCATCAAAATGGACAGGAATGAAATTTGTAGACCACGACTAACTAACTTTTTGGCAATTCCCCAAGGTTCCGTTCTTTGCCATAAGACCCATAGTTGTTGTTGTTGTTGTTGACGTTGTTATTTGCAATTTCAAGATCATACGAGAATTGAACTAATTCTATTTTAGTCTGCTTCTTGGCATCTATTTTATTTTCTTGACTTGACGTTGGTCTTTTGATAAGTCTAAAATGGTTAATATAGGGTTATTTGTCCTGAAGCTTATAACTTAAAAGGTTGTGAGCCAAATGCTGATTGAGCAAAATATAGTCAATAAACCTAAGTCAATTCAAATCAATGAAATGAAATAGTAGCAGCACTAAATATGTTTTATGTTGTTTTCCTTATGCCGCGTTTCATGCGATTACGGCAAATTTGCCAAACAAAATTTTTTTTTTCTCTTTTCTATTCCTCAGTAACGAGGCAACAGAAGCCAACAACAAATGCGAGAAGGCGCCTAATAGAAGAAAAAGAACCCAATAACATTCTATGTAAGATTTGTTAAAGTTGTTGCTGTTCTCTGCTTGTGTCTTTTCATTTCTACTACTTTGGACAATTGTGCACTGCCTTCATATGGCAAACAATTTGAATCTGTTTAAGTATTTGTAATTTACAGGTTCATATGGATATGGTTGTGATTACAGTTACAGTACATTATAACCAAAACCTTTTTTTTTTCGGGTTTTCACTGGTACATTTTTAGGTTAGAATTGACGATCCATCGACAACTGTAAAAAAAAAAGAAGAAGAGAAACAAAAGAAATAGCAAGCTTATAAGGTTAAATTAGCGATTATGTAATTATTTTTAGAATATGCAGATACAGTGCAAGAAGCAAAAGCACGACTCGAGTTATTCATTATTCCCTTTGATTTGTATCTGTCTGTCTGTCTGTCCGCCTGTTGGTTACGATTTTTTTTCTTGAATTCAGGAGTAAACAAAAACCTAGCAACGGGCATTACGAGAACACCGCTTTTGGTTGAATATGATTTTTAATTTTGAAAATCGCTGTTGGCACACGAGAAGGGGGGGGACATCTAACAATTTGACAACTAAAGTTAAACGTTAATGCTAGTAGAGTTGGTTGAAGAAGCAAGGGGAGCAAGAAAATTCGAACGAATGAAAAAAAAGATCTGCACGAAACTCAACCTAAAATATTAAAGTGCCATGCATTATATGCCTACTCTTACAACAACCGTCTACCTACCTAACAAACCAAGAATTTGACTTTTGTTTGCTGACTTGATTTCGATATATCGGGAATAAGAAAAGGCAGACGACAACAACAACAAAACTTAGTGTGAAAAAGGTTTCATTACCCTAGGGTATTTCGAATTACTTGATTATTGACAATACTGAGGGCTTTGGTCGTGGTTCTAAACCATTGCCGTATAGTTTGTGTAATCCAATCAATCAACTGAATTAGACGCCAAAGTATTAGTCACATTACATTCTGTTCTGGATCAAAGTCCATAGCAAAGCAATTATACTAAAAAAAAAGTTAAAAAAAGAAAACAGAAGTGGAAACTAATTTCCACCAATAGATTGTCTAATTAATTAGAGAATGTTAGCTTTTTTAGTAATGCCTTGTATGCACACTATAGGTTCTATGTAGGTTTGAATGTATATGCATGCCTCAACCAAAATTCCACAAAATTACAATATAAAAAATATACTAAAATGGTAATAACAACAATTAGAAAAAATTGTAAATGAATCCAAATTCAGCACGTCATGCATTGCACTATACACAGGCATCATGTAACCAGCTCAACAATAGGAATCAAGTTTGTTGGTTTACAAGAATCACAACAGTCACAAAAAGAAAAACTCTTTCCTTTCTCTCTCCCCCATCTTACCTCGGATCTCACTCTCTATTTGAATACGTTAACGAGCATATTTGTATTTTAACTTTTTAGCCTAATATAAAACTGATACTTTTGATAAGAAAATAATCTGTTGCATTATCTCATTAACCAACAGCCAGAGTCAAGCTGAAGCAAGATTGTTCGTATAGGTGCTGAAAACAAAAACACGTACAGCAACAATTGTGATTGTGATGGGTGCGTGGGTGGATTGGTGTATTCTTCTATTTGTGTAATGGGTTCTCTTCACTACACCTTTATCGACTTTGCTACCACTACCGAGTAAAGTTGCTTCCGTGTGTATATGTGTATACGTATAGTAATATTCTGCTGAGTATTTCTTCTACAGGCATGGCAGCGCCTCTCTAATATTATTCTTTTCTCTTAAAGTTGACAAAAGTATGTACAAACATACGTACACAGAATTAGTTTGGAACTCAAGCAAAATTCACTCCTATTATGAAAATCTCAACAGGAAGGAGGGAAAGTGAAAGAGAAAGGGGTTAGACGATAGGTCTATTCCAAACTATATTCTGGATGTAATGGTTATCTTTTTTTATTTATTGATGATTGGATGGTGGGAAAACAAGAACGGGCCGATTTGCAACAATACAAACAAATTATCTTTACAGTCTCTATTTCCATTTTCATAGTAATATCCCGTATCCGTTTCGGTAGAACAGGAAGGAAACATTCAAACTCGAGGTCTTATAAAAAATACTTGCCAAGGAACACTCTCCTATTGTTGTTGTTAGTTCCCTCTTTATTGTAGGTTTGTGTTCAGTGGTGTTTTACAGAACACCAGAAACCGAAAGAATATGAGAAATAGGACAATTACGTGAACAACCAATTTTTTCGATCTGGTTTGGTGGTGGTGTAATTGATAATTGAATAATAATCATCATCATCATTAAGTCTCAATTCTATTGTCTGTCTTGATGGTAAAAAAAAAAAAAGATAACTCATAACTTGCACATTCTAATATCAAACAATTTTTAACACTTCCTTTTAAGGAAACGAGACGAGCTATTGTGTTAGAATTGGTAGTCTTTATTTTTTTGATACTCATCTACTCCTCCCCCTTTTGCAAACACCTTTTTTATTCTAAATCAGGTTTGTTTCCTAGTTCACCACATAATATTCTTGGTGTTGGTTTGTCTTTGATATTTTTCTTTTGCTACCTCTCTAATTCATTCCCTAATTTTTTTTTTCAGGTAGTGATAGCAAGAAAAGAGTTGGAAAGATTTGTGGCATGTGTATAATGTATATCCAAATGTGAGTTTGGTGACTCTTTTTTTTTGCGGTGGCATGTTGGCACTTTCATTCCAATCCTGATGCATAAGTAATTATTAATGCATTCGAACAGGATGCAACTACAACCGAGCTGATCTTATTTCCACGGACTTTGTAAAATAAATGAACATTCTATCTATGTTGACACTGTTTTACAACACTGAGGTGTCAAGAAATTGAACTTGGTTCAAAGAAAGGAACGGCAAAAATGGGGGGAGGGGAAGGGGGTAGAAACAAGTAATAACCTTGACCCTTGTGAGACCTCAAAAACAATCATGATCTCTATGTGTGTGTGTGTAAGTGTGTAAGTGTGTATAGTCTATTGTTGAAATGGTGAATCAAAATTACCCAAAAAGTGTGTGTGTGTATGCGTTAGTCTCAATTGAACAGATAGACTCTGTGCATTGTCATTTTGTGTATATGTGCTGTGTGCTTGCAGTTGTTATTGACAACTTTTCAAACAACAATAGTAGTTACAAAAATTGAAACAGCAAGCTTTCACTACAACCTAATTAATTAAGATTGGGTTAGTTTAGTTTTTAGAAAAGTTATTGTCTTAACTTTTGCCCAGAATTTGCATTGCATTACTCATTGTGCATCTTTTTTCTATTTGCTATTTCATTTTCACTTTGTTGAATTATGGTACATTGACGCCAACAATAGAAACTAATATACAAGTATATATGCATATATGCATATATGCATATACCAATTAGCAATACTGCACAATAACAACAATAGTTACAAAAGTGGTAGTGTTTTTTTCCAAATGCATTTCGTGATAAAATGGGCTTATTATGCATTCAGTCATACATATACATAACCCACACCATGCAATCAATACTAATTATACAAATAGCACTAAAAAGAATTTATCAAGTGAGTGAGAAGTAGTAGAAGGATTTCATTGTTGTTGGAATCTCTTGAACAAGAAAACCCAAAATAGCACTAAACACAAAATCGGTTTTGCCTCTTTCCTTTTTATTATTTATTTTTTTTTGATCAAAATCTTGTAATCTTGTTATACCCTTTTTTTATAAAGTAGAACTTGCTAAATACGTTTCTATCCGTACTAAATCTTTGAGTTATTCCGCCTAATAGAAAAAAAATTAATAGTATATTCCATACTACCAACAGGTAATTTTTTTTTTTTTTTTTGGGTGGGAGCAAAACTAAGAAAAGTAGAAATATAAATAACATCCAAAAGGATCCAAACCTTTGCAAAAGGAAAAAAAAATTACCATTACATTTAAAAGAGATTTCATTTTATTAATTTGAATAATCTATCATCTATCAAATAGACTTGGTTGGTATTAATAACAATAGATTTGAATATAATAAAAATAGAATAGGATTTTATTTTCACAAATATTATTATTTCATCCTGTTTAAAGTCTTTCCGAGTAATTTCAATCTTATTTAACTATCCAATTATCCAATTATCCCAACTTTAATTCCTTCCTTTCCTTTTTTACTTATTTCCCTTCTTCTTTTGCTCAAAAGTCTGGAAAGAAATTAGATTTATTAGATCAGAAGAGAATTCAAGTCGTTTCTTTTGCATTTAGCTGCTATTTCAACCAATTGCCCTACCCATCTACTCGCGTTGTATATTATCAATAATACATCGAGCGATTCACATAAGGTTATTTCAAGTCCCATTCAACCCTTTTCTTTTTGAATAAAACAAGCTTAAATTATAATTGCTACCAAACTGACATAGTTAAAAAGTTAGCAGAGAACAAAAGAAGCTACCATTATTCATTGCACTAACCCGAACACCAACTTTAATATTTTAGTTTATTGTTTGTTCTTTTTTTTTTTGGGGGAGGAAATTTTAACTTTAAGTTTTTGCCTACTGGAAGCTATATATTTGATTTAGTGTATTACATCCAGCCAACCCACTTAACTTACAATTGAAGAGACAAGCAAAAAACGACCAAATTATACAAAATTTAAGAAGCCAGAATATTAAAGAAATAGAATTTTATTTTTTTGTTTTTGTTTTTTCGCTTTTTTTTTGGTTAACCCCTTTGTGTCCCTTGCATACTTTTACATTGGAAACATACATACACTAACATTCACACTCAATACACTCATATTATTTACCATTTTTGTTGTGAAGATACACGTATTTATTGAGTATTCCTTCATAACATTTAATTTATATTCCAAGATTTAATTGATTAAACAACTTGGTCCAAGAATTCATTACCAGGCGTGTTTTATTAAATTCCTTTTTTTAATTAGCCTTTTTTGCCTCCCACATTAGTTGCTCAGGTCACGTTATTTAATATATTTCTTTTTTTTTTCTTACTTGCTGAAAAAAAAAAACAAAACAACCAACCAATCAACCAACCCTTAACCCATTAACGAATTAAGATTTGTTCTATTTGACTACCAAGAATATAACCCATATTAATGTCAACGTATTCTATACCCTATTACAATCAAATGAACGGAAATTACAATAACGGTATGCCCCAGCAAACAACTGCAGCCAATCAACAGGCTTTTCCTCAGCAACAACAACCAACAACAACAGGCAATGCTAGCCAACAGCAACAGCAAGCAGCTGCTACGGCAGCAAGTAAGAAGCCCAACGGCACCAGAAGGCGGCGGCGTTAGCCGCTGCAGCTGCAGTCCAACAGCCTTATAACTACATGTTCTATCAGCAACAAGGACAACCAGGTCAACAGACTGGACAGACAGCAGGACAACAACAACAACAGCAGCAGCAGCAGCAACAATATGATTACAATACCTACAACAGATATCAGTATCCTGCCGCAACATCTCAAGGAAACTATTACCAGCAAACAATTCCTAATCAATTGTCACAGCCACAACCTCAGCATTACAATGGATCTAATCGTAATTACACAAGTGCTCCTAGTGGTGCCCCCATACCTTCCAATTCTACCAGTGGACCTTCACAACAGCCACCACTACCAGGTCAACAAGCAGTACCTATCCCACCACATGTATCGACAATGCAACAACCAACTCCTGTTCAGGATACGTTGAACGCCTCGAGCACTTCCACTGTGGGGCAATTCCAACCACCAGGAATCAGACCACGAGTAACAACTACCATGTGGGAAGATGAAAAAACTTTGTGCTATCAAGTTGATGCCAATAATGTGTCGGTTGTCAGAAGAGCAGATAATAATATGATTAACGGAACCAAATTGCTCAATGTGGCCCAAATGACACGTGGTAGAAGAGATGGGATTTTGAAATCAGAAAAAGTGAGACACGTTGTGAAAATCGGATCAATGCATTTGAAAGGAGTCTGGATTCCATTTGAAAGAGCATTGGCCATGGCTCAACGTGAACAAATTGTGGATATGTTGTATCCTTTGTTTGTCAGAGATATTAAACGAGTGATTCAAACCGGAGTAACTCCTAATGCAGCAGCTGCAACGGCCGCCGCCGCTGCCACTGCCACTTCTGCTTCGGCTCCTCCACCTCCACCTCCACCCGTTGCTGCTGCTACTACTACTGCTGCTACTGCTATTTCCAAAAGTTCTAGCGGTAATGGGAACAGTATATCTGCTACCAGTGGTGGCAGTAATGTGTCTGGTGCTTCTGGTGCAGGTTCCACCACTAGTCCGGTAAATACCAAGGCTGCCACTGTTGCTGGTACCCCTCAAGGTAATTATTATCAAACTTACAACCAACAGCAGTATCCTCAACAGTATGGTCAGTATAATGCTCCTGGTAAGAACCAAAATACACCTGCATCACAACCAGGTTCTACAACCAATGATCAATATTTACAACAACAACAGCAACAACAACAACAAATGTATGGGTATCAACTGAATTATTACCAGGGTGGTGCTGCTAATAGTAGTTACTATCCAAATTATTATCAACAACAACAACCAAATTATGCATCATCATATCCATACCAACAGCAACAACAAAAGCAACAACAACAACAACCAAATCAACAACAACAGTCAGATCAACAACAAACTTCTACACCAAGTGGTGGTGCAGGAACTAGATCTGTGCACCAATCACCCCAAGTTCAGTCATTGACTCAAGGTTCAGTTCACCCTTCACCCCAACAACATCAAGCTAATCAATCAGCTAGCACTGTTGCCAAAGAAGAAAAGTAATAAATATCATTCGTGTACATCACCTTCTGCTTTCTGCCATAAATTCCAAATTAGATTATAGCATATATTTCATTAAGAAATGATTGGAAAGTTTCCTTCATTCAAAATTAGAGAGAAAATAATAAAAAAAGAAATAGTATAGATCATAATCTTCTCCCAAATCCATTGACATGAACGAATTTATACTATTTGGGACAAATTTAAATTGGATTTATTATTTTTATTTTCTTTCAGTTCTATCATAGAAACAAACATAAACAAAAACAAAAACAAAAACGTTTTCTTTTTTTGCATAATATCTATCTATGTATATGTATATATATGTGTGTAAGTCATTGTCTTTTCCATTTTCTTTTCCATTTTCTTTTCCATTTTCTTTTCTTTTTAGTTTTGTTTTCAAGTGTGTAATAATAATAATATTAATTGTATCTAAAGTAATCGAACAAGTATATTTTACTCGATGGCTGCAAAAAAAAAAAAGAGATGATAGTTTGTGGCGTGTAGGTGATGCATAAGACATCAAGTACCAAGCACGAGCAAGCAGCAAGCAGCAAGCAGTAAGCGTCTAATGCGGAAGGTACAAATATGCATATACATGGGGACA
>OBUW01000692.1_pt1 | contig 13701 bp, 4 predicted proteins | sample 1475761 | NCBI WGS metagenome assembly OBUW01 (sample SAMEA2579908, study PRJEB22360) | human gut metagenome | biome: human gut; feature: human-associated habitat; material: faeces | place: Denmark | collected 2008/2010
ACAACAACAACAACGATGATGGAAACCAAGAAGAGAGTAAATTTAAGATTTCACCAATTAAATTAAAAGTCCAGTTTTCATCTCAAGGTTCAAATACTATTAGTCCAAAACGGAAATATTCTGATTATGAAACGACGATGAATTTATCCAAGCCTTCTAGTCCCATGAAAAAAATACCCAAATTAACGAAACAAATTGATGATAGATCATTGACTCCCACACAATATTCATCCGGTTCAATTGTTAGTTTGTCGCAACAACAAAAGAAACCAATTTCAATATTATCACCAAGGTCAACCAATATTCCAGATTGTTCCTGTATGAACCGACAGCAATGTGAACGTTGTCAAAATGAGAAATCCACCGATAAAGAAATAGTGGAAGATTCCCAGGAAAATCCAGAAGAAATAATATCTATTAATAATTTATTCCCATCATCAACATCACTAACTTCCTCCTCTTCATCAACATCACTGCTACCCTTCCATATTGAAATTCCTGAAGGTTATAATACAATTATTTTACAACGGAAGTATCGATTACAATTTTATATAAACAAATATTATAATGATCCTAATTTCAAAATAAATTTACGTCAACATCCAACAAAATTGATTGATTGGGATGAAGTTGATTTCATCATTAATGAAAATTATAAACCAGATAAATTCACACAATTTTTAAATAGAAATAATATTAAAAATGGTAAACAATTTGAAAAATTCAAAAAATTATATCACATCAATAACAATAACAATATCCAACAGCAACTGTCACATTTGGACCAATTTGAGTTCGAAGATAAATTAAGTCAAATATTTGATAAATTTCAATCACCACCAGGATTTATGCAAAGTGATTTTCCTGATACTCAAGAATATAAACAACGACAAGAAATTATTAAACAACGACAATTGAAACGAATAGAACGAAGAATTAAAGATTGTACAACAATACAAGATGGTAAACAAATTGGTGAATTTGTTTTCGGGATAGAAATTTTCAATCTTTATGTCATTAGTAATCGTTGGTACATCAAATGAAAGCATTCCCTGAAAAGAAAGGCTAATGATTAAGGGAGGGTTGGGACAGTTTTGACAACAATAGAGTTAGACATACATATACGTATAGGATAGAGAATTTAGAATTAATATATTTACACCTATAAGAAGTAATTTGGTGTGTAGGAGTCAATGATGTTACACAGTAGGAGGTGATATACAGGACAGAGCCTTGGTAACAATCATGTGCCCGTAATTGGAAACAGCTTTGGCTTATTGGAAACTTGGTATCCAATTTCAACTCAAAGCCTAATTATTGTTGTTGTTAATGGAAAGCAGAAGATGGATTCAATTCTAGATTTACATTTTGCCGTTCCATGGATTTTTTTTTTGGTCTTATTGTGATAACAACAACAATAAAAGTTCGAAACGTAGAGAAGTAACAAAGAAGATCAATTGTCGTATTGGTAAATGTATTGCTGACTTTTCTGTTATACCTCTTGATGTAACAGCATTAACTAGATCCAAATAGGTGGTTCTCATAGTAGCTCACTAGTTAATTGGGATGTAGCAATTAGTTAGACATTTTTAACAAAGAAAACCAACAAAGTACTCCCCATTCTTTTTTTTCAATATCCTGAAAAATTAATACAGCCTCGATATGAATCGAATGCAGGAATTATGAACCAAATAGGAACAAGAAAAAACAAACAACTCAGAGAAAGTGTATCTAACAGACATTACGCAGACTTTATAGTTTCTTTTTGAAGTGAAACGGAAGAGAGTTTTTAGTAGCTAGCAAACAAAGGGAATTCAGATTTTCCTTAATCTTTAATCTTTAGTAGTATTATCTTGTTGTAGTGGTTCACTTGATAAGCCAAAAAAAAAAATTTTGATTTGACATTCATCAATATCGAGGGGGATTGGTTCTGTACGGTTCAGAGCTTTACACTAATCAGATCTTATCCTTTTTTGGTCTCTAAATCTTGTACAACAATATTTAATACTAGCAGCTACATCTAGTGTAGATAATATCTTTAAAACGGGAAGTTTGAACTGACACACATCAACCCTTTACACATGGAAAGAAGTTTTAAAAAATCATTGTGGTAGTTATTTATCACGAATTAATGACGTAGAAACATAATTTACAAACCACAAAACAGTGAAAATAAAAAAATGTCTTGACAGAAAAAAGCAAAAAAAGAAAAAAAAATGTAAGCAATCGAAGGAAGGGAAAGAAAAAAAATCAAAGATCATCAACAATAGAAAATAGCAATAGTTAGTAAGATTATTAAAGATTTTCCTATTTCTACTTGCCCTCTGGGTTCTTGGATTTAAAATATGTTTGGGAAAGTTGAAGAAAAATTAACAAAGGGGAAAAGGTTATTAGTATTCAGAATTTCTTGAAGTTTCTTGTTCAGGTGTTTTTCAATTGAGGAAACAAATTTCAAACTCATCTTGAAAAACAACACAAAGATAAAACCAGCAACATAAAGTCGGCAAGAAAGGGGGGAGAAAGAATGCACTAGTGTTACACTAGTAATAATTAGCAAGACATATAAGTATTCAAAGTACTCTAGGTAAAACAATAGCTAGAACTCAAGGATATATAGTTGCGGTGAAGAATCGGTTGCAAGGAATTGTAGTTGGTGTCGCATCTATTGAAAGGGAGAAAAGTTCAATACCGTGAAGTCTTTGTTATTGCTACAGTTAGCATGATCGTGTATAAGTAATTTTTAAATTGCAAAAAAATAGGAATTGGGTAACGAGATACAATTATAGGGTATAGCTGGTTTCCCACAACTACAGAATTGGCTACATTATCTGTTATAAGCTATGTATAATCCCTTTCAATTCTCTTGTTTTGTTTCACTCCACACATATTCAGGTTTTAGTTTGAGTTAGGTTAAATGAAACAGTCACATTACTAATCACACTCATTGCTGAATTTTTTTGTCTTGTGTGTGTTATGTAGTAAAACCTTAATCATAATAAATACACAAACCAAATCAAAAGTGGATTCTAATCTGGTGGTGGTTTAAACTCGACGGTTGGTGATTTACATTTTGATACAATTAAATATATACATCTAAGAGTGGTACATACTTTAGGAGACCAAACTGAGTTCACACATAGTAGATTTACTCCTGATAAATAAAATTACGGTCAATCCTGATAACAAGGGTGTCCTGTTTTTTTTTTGGTTCAGATTAGACGAGACAATTCTAATCACAGTCACACTGAAAGGCATCTCATCATCATTATTACGACGACACAAACAGGAAAATAGCTTTGACCAATGTCGCCCCTTCAATATAGAATGAATCGACAACAACTATCGAGAGACATTTTTTAACATTCCAATTAGGAAAGTGAATATTCAACCAGATCTTCTTTCTTTGTTTTCTTGTTTGGGTTGATCTTGAACTTTGCTAAGCAGACACATCTGTATTAACACACTCTAAGTCTTTGTCGACCTATTAGATGGGTTTGTCTAGCCTGTATGCGTTTTGTTAAGATATGTGCTACTGTCAGATTATTTTAATTATTAGTGACTACTCTAATTCTAATTACTGATTTCCACTCCATGGTTGCTTTATGTTTCTTTTCTTTTCTTTTCATTTTTGAGGGGGTTACTATGTATTAGATATTTTCAGGGCATTTGAAACAGGAAGCTAATTACTAGAATTAAACATAATCATACATCAAAGTTTTTATCTTTCTTTTAAGACAGAAATTAGATGTGATACAAATTCTTGATAGATATTACACTTTACTATTATTATTCGACTCCTGATTACATCCTACTTGTACTTTCTTAGTTATTCTATATCGTCTGTTGATTCATAATTGAACACCCCATTTTAGGAGAAGAAAAAAAAAATGTTGTAATTGTTCATTTTGAATATGTTTGTGTGTCATTCCATTTTTCCGCCTTTGCATATAGGAGAGTTTTTTGTTTTTTTAATTGGATTCGGTTGGCCTGGATTGGGTGTTGCTTTGTTGATCGGATTGATATTCCACTTTTACCTTAATGTAAGACTGAAAAATAAAAGTGTAGGAAGTATATCCTTGTCTTTATGTCTGTGTCCTTCTCTCTCAATTTTTTTTTGTATTATGAATATATATCTCTCAATGAATGATATGCATACAATTCATTTAATTTTAAGATTCCAATTTTGATTTTCACTTTCACTTTCAAAATATATTTCTTCTCCCTTTTTTTTTCCTTCTCTTTCCCTTTTTACTTCATTTTCTTTCTTTCTTCATTAATACAACTACCTTCTACTGTTAATATTATCTATTAAACAGAAGAATACCTTATCCCAAACTCAATTCACTATAAATAATCCTTCAATTCTCATTCATCAAAATTTGGAGACCCATATTTTTTTTTTTGAAGTTATATCTGTGCTGCTATTTATAATTTCAATAAATTTAACCCATTCATCCACTTCCCATTTTTTTTTCAGGTTGGTTGATTTTTTTGACGATAAATTAGATCTGGAGCTTTTCCAATTAGTATTATTTGATTCATAACAGATAGAACTAATTATTAGTGTTTGGATTCAATTACTCAAGCTATACTTGGATCCCCCAACAGAAAGAGAAAATCTTACAACAGATATAACCGGTGGTAATAATTGTTGTATCTGATTACACGACTAAACTAATATTTGTTGATTCTGATTTTGATTTTTTTTTCTGGTTACTTATACAGACACACTCACACTCAGACTCACATAGTCCTACAATACATTGTTACCCTAGGAGAAGGTTTTTTTAAATTCAAACATTTCTTTCCTTCCTTTTTCTCTTTTGGGTTTCCCTATTTGGTTCTTGTTTTTTTTTTACTTTTAAACAATAATTAATTCATAATTTATACATTTATTGTTTTTGCCTTCGTGGTTGGGCTTTGAATTTATTATTGTTGAATTTATTTGATTACTTTTAATCAATTGTGTGTGATTTATTTGATTAGTTTACTGGTATATCGGAAGGTCATAATTTCCTGCTTTTTGTTTTGGTATTAAACTGACAATTCTGCAAGGTTGCCATTTGATTGGAGTGTTTTTTAAAATTATAGTACAATTCAGACAAAGACATAAAAAAATAAGCTGTGCCCTTATATACACACAACACACACAAATATTTTTTTTGCACACCATACATTTGTTCTCATACAAATTTTTTTTTGTTGAATTTTGGTTGTTGGTTCAGATTCTGAATTTGATTTTTTTTTTTATTACAGGTTTACTTAAACACCACATTCTTCTTGATTTAATAATACCAATTAGAAAGAGAGTGTGTGTGTTGGTGATACTGAAAGAAGAAGAACAAGAAAGAAAAAAATATTTCTAAAGTCCTTTTTTAACTGGTATCCAATCTATACATTCACTTTTCCACTTATTTGGTTATTTTTTCATTTCATTTCATCCTTCAATAGAGAGAAGCTATTTTTATTATAAATTTAGCTTTCTCTTTTTTTTGGTCTTTTCTTTTCTTTCTTTCTTCCTTTTTGGATCTACAAACTGGGCCCCCTTTCCAGTTGAACACCTTTCAACAAATCAGAATATTCAAATCCCATTCTACAACTTCAACTTCAAGTTCAACTTACGATTCCCCATATTATTTTCATTTCGTTTATTTATATATTTTTATTTGGATCTGTCTTTAGTATTCTTTTTTTTTATTTTTTAATTATCTCCCCTTTTTTCACAATTTGGAATTATTAATTGCATATCATGTCCTTTCAACAACAACAATACTTACAACTGAACAATTTCTATCACCCACCTCGTCATTCCCAAAATCACTCAATTAATTCTTTGTCGTCAATTATAGAACCAACTACCCCACCTAATCATTCTTCTGCCACTAATGGTGGTAATTTCCAACAACAGCAACAACAGGGTGATTCCCTTCAAGGACAACTGTCGCTGTTAAATCAGCAATCTGGTCTTGTTATCACGCCTGCAACTACTGCTACACCTGCTTCGACATCATCGGCGTCCAAATCGTCGTCATTGCATGCACGTAGTTTGTCAAATGGTGCCACTGGTTCATTTTATGGAAATAATAAATTGGGCAATACATCTACTGGTAGCAAGTCGATTCTTTGGGACTCGTCTAATAAATTGAATCAAAATTTGAACTTGCCAAATTTTTCAATTGACAATGAAGTGTTGTCTACTCCTTTAGTTGTACCAAATGCTCAACAATTTTTGCCAGGTAATAATAATAATAAAGGTGGTAACAATTTGACTTCATTTGATGACAAGGAAAATATTATGGTGAATAAGTCGGTGGTTTCACAAAACTGTCCATTGGCTTCTGGTGTTAGTACTGATAGGTCTGTTACTGTTGCTGTCGCTGCTGCTCCTATGAAAGGTGAAAATGAAATTGCCGCTAGCACTGGATCAGGTGTGTCTGTTGTTGGAACGAACTCTGTAACTCGTGGTTGCACACCAACTTCGTCGTCGTCAACATCATCTGATTTTGCTGGCACTGTGACTCAACCAATCAGGTTCCCACAAAAGATTGACAAGGAATATCTTGCGTCTATCAACAAGTTACCATTGACACAATTGAAGCTGGAAATTTTGAAACTTGCCAAGGATCAATATGGTTGTCGTTTCTTACAAAAGAAGATTGATGAGAGTTTGGTTCCCAACTATCAAGTTAGATTGGCTAATTTTGAAATCATTTTCAACCAAATTTATTCTCATGTATACGAATTGATAGTTGATCCATTTGGTAACTATTTGATCCAAAAATTGATTGTTTACTGTAATGAATCCAATTTGGATTTATTGATGGAAATATTACAATACAATTTGTTTCAAATTTCCATAAATCAACATGGTACAAGAGCTTTGCAGAAAATTATTGACAGTTTAAATAACTCACATCAATTGGGTCTATTAATAAAAGGTTTAAAACCATATATTATTGAATTGATCAAAGATCTTAATGGTAACCATGTGATTCAAAAAATATTGAACAAATATGAACCTCCAGATTGTCAATTTATTTATGATTCCATCATTGACGATTTATATATTGTTGCTACTCATAAACATGGTTGTTGTGTTTTACAGAAATGTCTTAATCATGTTACGTTACAACAATTGGGTGAATTTTCAAGAGCTATTTTGAAATTTGAAAATTTTAAATTGTTGATTAACGACCAATTTGGGAATTATGTGTTGCAATATTTGATTTCAATCAATTCATTGGATATTAATTTCCAAATTTTCCAAAACTTTGTCAATTTTGGTATTTCCAATTTATGCAATTTGAAATTTAGTTCCAATGTGGTTGAAAAATTTTTAAAGAACTGTTATGCAAATGAATCAGTCAATGTATCATTTTCCAACTTGAAGTTTGAATTGATTTACATTATCTTGGTGAGTGATTTGAATGTGTTAATCAATGATCCTTATGGGAATTATGTTATCCAAACAATGATTGATATTATGGTCAACCCTCAAGTCAATTACCAAAACAATAACATTGACAAATTGTCCTTGGTTTTACCAGACAGACAAGATAATGATGTTTTCCAACTGCAACAGAAATTGCAAATTGCTATAATTGAGTATTGGTTTCAAAATTGTAAGATTGTTTCGAGTTTTGGTAAACGTATTCAATCAAAGATCAACACAATTTTGAACAATAATGTCCCAACATCTATTTCTATGAACAAGATGCATAGAAAATCACAAATGAATGCCAATGGTGAATTTATTGTTAATGAATTTCCTCAACCAAAACGTCAAATTCTGCAACCTTTACCATTGTCATACCGTAGCACATCATCTCCAGCTGGTGTTGGTATTGTCATGGGAGGAATCAATAATGCCAATGAATATTATCCTAAAGTTAATCTTCAAAATAGAAACTTTTCGTTACCAACAAACTTTTATAATGTTAATGCCAATGTTAACAACAACAACAATAACAATATTGGTGATGGCAATAATGTCAATAATACTGTTAATTCCAATGTTACTACTAATAATAACTTTAATGTCAACAATAAAAATAATATGAATAATTCTGTATCATCATTTCAATCGGGTAGTGTTAGTACTGGACCCTTTAATAATAATTCTGCATCAAATTCTTTAATTAACATGAATGGAAACAATCAAGGCAATCCGCCATTTTTTGGTGACTATGCTGTTAATAATGATTACTTGACACAACAACAACAACAACAGCAGCAGCAACCAATTGGAGTTGCTTCATATGCCGATGCTTCTCATAAACAGCAATCATCGATTTCATCTATCAATATCCAACCAACTCATAATGCTATGGGACATTACACTACTAGTATGGCTCAAAGCTATACACCACCTTCAATGCAACAAATGCCACCACCTGGTGTCATGCCAAACTTTTACAATGGTGGTGCTGGTTTACCTCAACAGATGTTTGGTCATCAAGGACCACTTCCAATTCCCCAACAACAGCAGCAGCAACAACAACAGCAACCATATCAACAGAGACAACAACCACAGCAACAAAACATAGCTCAACCAATTTACAATAATCATTCCCATAACCCTTCTTGGTCATCGGTTTCATCATTTGGTGGAGGTAAAACTATTTACGGGTCAAATAACTGGTGAGACATGCGGAATACAATAATGGTTGCTTTTCTTAAATGTGTTTTTTTCTTAAGAATTTTGGATTCCTTTTCATTTTTTTACATATACATATAAATATTGTACCTTTTATGCCTGTTTTTATTTTTCAGTTTGTTTGTTTATTTTCAGTTTTTAATACTTCGTTCAAATACTTTGTCCCATTTTGTGTGTGTTTTTTTGTTTAAATTGTTTCCATTTAGTTTATTATGGTCATGTTTTTGTATAATTTATGCTTATTCTTTTATATTATATCAAGTGGATTTATTTTGTTCGTTTTTTTTGGTTAGTTTGTTTTCCCTTCATATCTTGAAGAAAATATTTATATAAAAAAAGCAAGAGGAGGGAGAAGATATTATTATATTATATTATGTTATATTATATTGTTTCACTCCACAGAGAAAACGAAACGAAACGAAACGAAACGAAATGAAGGAAGAAAAAAAAAATAGTTACTTATAAACAATTATTCCCAATTATATGTGTAACAGTTACAACTTTTTTTTTCAAATCGTTTGTTGTTTAATTACAATATATACATATATATATTGATACTTGTATAGCTTTGTTTCCAATTTTTTATTCATTTATTTTATATCAATTTTTAAAAATAAGGGGCCGTTTTTTTTGGTTATATGCAGTGAGAAATTTTTTAAAACCAGGGGAAGATCAATACTCTTTCCTAATTGGGAAGGAATGTTGCTTTTTTTTCTTTCTGTCTCTGTCTCCGTCTTTTTTTTTCCCCCAACCGACCAAAGAATATCAATAGTAGTGCAACGCGAAACACGGGTATATAAATTTGTTGTTTTTTTTGTTTCTTGCGGCCGGCTGCTAAATTTTTTTTTTTTTTTCTGGGGTGTATGTGTGTTCGAGACAAAAACATAAACAAAATCTCCTTCCTTCAATCTTTTTCTTTTCGCAATAATTTTTTTTTTTTTTCTCATCCATTGAAAATTTACGATTTCCGGAAAAGACGGGTTTCTTTATTTGGTAGCGCGCTGTTTCTTTTAGTTTTGGTTGATTCTCCAATGACTAGGAGACAAAGAAAAAATAAAAGAGTTTGTTTGTTAGTAATGACGTAATAAAGAACCAATTCTTAATATCAGTGGGGATAAAATTGATACCTGTAATAATCTGTTTCCATTGGAATGGTTCTTATCAATAATATAAACAATGATCATCCAGTTTGAAAGTCTCCTTTCATTGATATATGTAGATTGGTTTTGTGAACCAACTCTGTCTGAAGATTGTATTTTTTAGCCATATGAAGTCATTTTCAAGGAATATTAACAATTTCAATATATAGTACCCCTAAACAGCGTTAATAGTCACATATAATTTGTTTTGTTTGTCAAAACAGTATGAAAATCAATCATGTTAGTTATGCGTCACGTGATTCTATGAAAAGATAAGATGTACTATTTCTGGAGTTTTGTAAAATGGGTGTTTTGGTTAAATTAGAAAATGATAGTGTTCCTAAATACAGTTGACTATGTTATGTGTACATTTTTTTCTGAAATCATTCCCATATCTGGCTTAATAGGGGGGAGCAAAATCTTAAATAAAGCTGTTCCTGATATGGAAAAAGACCCACTCTTGAACAAATTTGTTCTTTTGTATAGCTAAACGTCATTTGAAACCCAGCTAGTTTTAATACAAATATACCCATTCAAATAGGAGAGGTGTATCATGTATAGATGATTATTGTTGGTATTATTATTATCTGGTAATTTGAAAGGGGGAGAAGGAGGTCAATGGGTTTGTTTTTGTTTTTATTTTTTGAACCGCCACGGCATTTATTTTCCCTGGAATTTAAGTTTTTGGTTAAAAATTGCCACCAAAAACTTACAAAAATATGAAAAAGTTTTCAAAAGAGGAGTTTTACACTTATAACCTTTTCCTAAACAAAGGATTATACACTAGTCTAGTTTGTGAGTACAAACCTGCTATTTTATCTACTGGGAGTGAGGGTTTTATTGAACTAGCAGTATCTTCATGTCTTTTAACTGATATGTCTCACTATACAACATTTGTTGACCAAATACACGACCACAACAAGCAAAAATTAACGAACAACTCAGCAACAAAAAAAAAAATGTCCAAAGGCAAAATCAAAAAAACGTGAGACCGAAAAATTACACAGCGGGAAAAGATCTAGAAAGAAAGAAACAGTTAGACACATAATCCATTTCAATAAATAATACATTGAAATAGACGATCAACAACAAAGTACAAAAAAAATATTGTTCAACTACAGAACAGATTACAACATAATAGATTTGATATATTTTGTTTAAACTTTTATTACTTTTTTCCCCAATTCAGCAACTAACTTACTGAAAAACTTTATGATCATGGAAAAGCTCGGATTTCATAAAGTATCGAATAGTCCATCATCACCAAGTCAACCTAAAATAACTCATAATCGACCAATCCCTCATCCTCAATCACCACCATTACCACAACGACCATTGAGTGAACCATTAAAGAAGCAATTATTGGTCGACAATTCTCCTGGGAACGATGTTGTCATTGCCAATTGTGTTGCTGTCAATGCTCAAGATTTTCAAAATATCCCTGATAGAGCTCCAGTTATTTTAGATGGAGTCTTTGTTTATTCTATTGCCAAAGATGATCGAGTTCGTCCTGGAACTATTGGATTAGCCGGTAATATGAGAACATGGGGTAAATGGTCATTAGGTCAACCAGTGAATGTTGAAAATTATAATATTTTCCATAATGGACAACAACAACAATATCTTGGGGCCATTGATTTACTGATTGATTTTAGAGCTAAAGCTAGAGCTAATCTGAATCCAATTAATCATGATGAATTGGTGGCTTTATTTTTGAAAAATTATGAAAATCAAATTTTACAACCTACTCAAGTCATTTATATGGAATATACAGGGATTTATTTTCAAATTAGAGTAAACAATGTTCAAATTATTGATGTTAATACTAAAGATCAATTACCAAGTTTCAAAGATTCCGACGATATAAATACCAAAGGGATCTTGATCAAATCTACTGATGTTGGGTTTTATCCATATGAAGGATCAATTATTAATTTGACTAAACCGAAAACTTTAAAACAAAGAATGTTTGGTGGATCAACTCCTCATCGTACTAGTCGTAGAAAACAAATTATTAACCCTGATTTTAAATTAGAAGATTTAGGTATTGGTGGGTTAGATGCTGAATTTCAAGATATTTTCCGTCGTGCCTTCAATTCAAGAATTTTACCACCAGAATTAGCAGAAAAATTGGATTATAAACATTGTAAAGGGTTATTATTATACGGACCTCCAGGTACTGGTAAAACGTTGATTGCTCGTAAATTATCGAAAATGCTTAATGGTAAAGAACCTAAAATTGTCAATGGTCCAGAAATGTTGAGTAAATATGTTGGTGCATCAGAAGAAAATATTCGTAATTTGTTTAAAGATGCTGAAGCAGAATATAAATTAAAAGGTGAAGATTCAGATTTACATGTTATTATTTTCGATGAATTGGATTCGGTATTTAAACAAAGAGGATCAGGGAAATCCGATGGTACTGGTGTTGGTGATAATGTTGTCAATCAATTATTATCGAAAATGGATGGTGTTGATCAATTGAATAATATTTTGGTGATTGGTATGACTAATCGTTTGGATTTGATCGATACAGCTTTATTAAGACCTGGTAGATTTGAAATTCAAATTGAAATTTCCTTACCTGATGAAAAAGGTAGAAAAGATATTTTTTTGATTCATACCAAAAAATTGACTGAAAATGGTATATTAAGTTCTGATGTTAATTTTGATGAATTAAGTACTCTTACTAAAAATTTCACTGGGGCAGAAATTGAAGGGTTATGTAATTCAGCTAAGTCATATGCCATTTCGCGTCATACTAAAAAGGGTGCATTAGCACAAATTGATCCGGAATCAATTGCCAAGATGAAAATTACTCGTGATGATTTTCTTTTAGCCCTTAATGATATTCGTCCAGCATTTGGTACTGATGAAGAAGATTTATCACAACAAGCTCAACATGGTATTATACAATTTAATCAAACTATCAGAAACATTTTTGAGAAAGGTCAATCAATTATTGATGTTGTTAGATCAAGTGAAACTGAACATTTAAGAAGTATATTATTATATGGTCCTCCAGGGGTTGGTAAAACTTCCATTGCTACTACATTAGCATTGAATTCTGATTTCCCCTTTATTAAAATGTTATCTGCAGAAACTTTAGTTGGTATGGGAGAACTTCGTAAGATTCAAGAAATTGATAATGTATTCCGAGATGTTCATAAATCACCTTTAAATGTATTGGTGATTGATAAAATTGAAAACATTATTAATTATAACCCTATTGGTCCAAGATTTTCCAATGATATCTTACAAGTATTGATGGTTTATTTGACGAAAAAACCTCCAAAGGGAAGAAGATTATTAATTATTGGTACTACTTCACAATATCAAGTTTTCAAACACATGAATTTAATTGATAGTTTCAATGATGCCATTGCTGTCCCACCAATTAAACATATTGAAGAAGTTGGTAAAGTGTTGGATAAATTAGGTTTTATGAATAAATCAGAACGTGAAGAGATTTTATCACAATTGTCTCGTTATGATATAAACATTGGTATCAAAAGTTTAATTGATGTATTAATGGTTAGTAAGTACTCACGTGACACTGTCGATGAAGTTGTTAATAACATTGTAGAGAAAATGAGTGGATAAATTAAGTTTTTATAGAACAAAAACAAAAAAAATATATAAACATTAGTATTAGTAATGATTGTTCAAGCTTGATAAGGTCAGGAAAATTGTCAAACGTTTTGGTGAGATCTTTCAATAGATTGAATTTTACAATATATCACCCTTAAATCTGTGAATTTGCCATCAATAAGCAAAAACTCCTTTGAAGTGTAATTACTGAACTGACTAGCTAATTATGAAAAGTGGAGAAATTTGTTTATATTGATCACCACTGATGAAGAAATGTGTTTGAAGTGTGTTAATTGTTCAATTGTTTAAAAGATT
>OBUW01000693.1_pt1 | contig 13693 bp, 10 predicted proteins | sample 1475761 | NCBI WGS metagenome assembly OBUW01 (sample SAMEA2579908, study PRJEB22360) | human gut metagenome | biome: human gut; feature: human-associated habitat; material: faeces | place: Denmark | collected 2008/2010
CCACCACCCCTTTCTTTCTAATACTATTGACCAACTACTACTGAACTAACCAACTAACTACGCTTTAAAAATGTCAATTAAAATTGATCATATTCTCAAATCTAGTAAAGAACTTTATCCACGAATAATAGAAGAATTATCTAGTCAATTCACCAAGAAATATGATAAGAATACCAAAACATTTGCACAATTGAATACTTGGAAAGAAGATGAATTGACCAACACATTATTGAAACGATATCAAGAAACAGAAACTACATGGATAACTAAAGATGAATTGATTAATTTACTTGATTGGAAACTAGCCAAAGGGAAATTTAGACCAATGTTACCCAAATTAATCAAATCTAATGATAATATAGACGTGGAAGAAATAACAAAACAAGGGTATCAATACTTGTTGGATTATTTTAAATTACACACTAGTAATGACAAACAAAAACAACAACCAAAACTATTGGATAAATTTTGGGGTGAAGCTAATGATCAAGATAAAATTGAATATTCAGAAATAATAAAGAAAAGTTTTGAAAAATTTACTTTATTAAAAGGTGTTGGTCCTGCCATGGCAAGTCTTTTAGCCAATCTTTTAATCAAAATAAATCCATATTTGACACCACCATTTTTCAGTGATGAAAGTTTTTCATTTTATTATATGGAATCATTTCGACCAGGTGAAAAAATTAAATATAATATGAAAGAATATATTGAAGAATTATTACCAGTTTATTTGGAAATTATATCTCAATATCCAGATGTGACTATGAATACATTGGAAAGAGGAGGTTGGGCATTAAAAACTTATCAAATCCAAAGAAATGAAAAATTAGCCAATATTGAAATTGAATATATTACTACTACTACTACAGATAATGATGATAATGAAGAAGAAGATATTAATAGGTTGAAATTAGATCATAAACCAGATTTGAAATTAGTTGCTTCAACACCAAGAAGAAAGAAACAAAAAAAGTGAAAAAAAAAAGAAAAAGAAAAGGAATAAACCAAGTAAGAAATAAATTTTCAAAATATACATTTATGTTTAGTAAAGAATTGATTATTATACTGTGTTAATAGTAGTAGTAGGACCCTGAATACAATTTGTTGTTTTCGGTGTTATTTAAATTACATTGTTAAGCCGGAGTTGTTTATAAATGAATGGGCAAATTTTTTTTTTAAAAAAAAGAGTAACAATTTGCATCATACCAAATCTCGAAAATGATACAAAAAAAGTGAACTACAATCGAATTCACACTTTTGGTTGTTGTTAAGAACCTAACACGTTTTTTTTTAATAGGGTAGATAAATCATATCTGAGGAGGTAAGAAATTAAATGTAGATTAGAAGTGAATAACTTAGTGTTAAGTCGAGTTATTATGTGGTTTTTTTTTTTTACAAACAAACTTTACAATGTATTGTTTAACAGGCAAAACACCATTAAGGAATCATTAACAACAATATAAGCTATTAGTTAGCCACGTGTAATAGTCCCTTACAAATACGCCAAGTAGGATTTTCTATAAACATTTATGAAATTTTTTTTCGTATAATTTGACGATCAAAATTTGATGGGGGAAGAGAATATTTGATGAAACACTCATTCATTCACTTTGTCTCAAATGTTTCAAAAAGTTAAATTAACCAGATTATTAGAAATTGACGAGAAAGTTGATCCGGAAACTAGGCCGAAGAAGAAGAACAGCAGGGCGTTCATTTTTCTTGACTTTTGATTGGGGGATGGGGGATTTTGGAATTCACTCCAGCCTAGAAAAATGTAAAAAGAAACAAAAAATTCTATGTCAGCTTTTGTGTATTTATTAGATCGTCTTCTTCTGAAGGGTTGAAAAATTCCCATGAAACAACCTCAACAACAACAACAACAACAACAGAAGTAATAGTAGTATTGGTAATATTAAATTTCAATTACCAAAAGAGAAGTAATATTAAAAATAGAAACAAAAAAAGAAATTTCTTTTTCCCTTTTCTTGCTTTGTTTTCTCTTTCTCTTTCTTCTTTCTTCTTCTTCCAACTAAACAACAACAAACAACTGAAAAACTAAAACTAAAAAAAATTTAATTCCTCGAATCAAATTACTTTTCATTACATATATTTATATAACACCCATCTTACCCAACAAAACTAGTTTTATTAATATTGCTGAAATAGAAAGTAAAAGAAATCAGCAACTTCTTATTATTATTATTATTATCATGACAGTTAAATCACAACAACAAATTATTGATTCATTCAAACAAGCTAATCAAGATCAACTTTTCCAATATTATGATTCATTGACAATAGATCAACAACAAAAATTTATAGATCAATTGTCAACTATTGAAGAACCAGCTAAATTGATTTCTACTGTAGAACAAGCGATTCAATTTTCTCAAACCAATTCTACATCAAGAAATTTCACTCAATTACCTAATGAACAAACAGCATCAACTTTAGATTTATCAAAAGACATTTTACAAAATTGGACCGAATTAGGTTTAAAAGCCATTGGTAATGGAGAAGTTGCCGTTTTATTGATGGCAGGAGGTCAAGGAACTAGATTAGGTTCAAGTGCTCCCAAAGGTTGTTTTAATATTGAATTACCATCACAAAAATCATTATTTCAAATTCAAGCTGAAAAAATTTTGAAAATTGAACAATTAGCTCAACAATATTTGAAATCGACTGAAAAACCAATTATTAATTGGTATATTATGACTAGTGGTCCTACTAGAAATGCTACTGAATCATTTTTCATTGAAAATAATTATTTTGGTTTGAATTCTCATCAAGTGATTTTTTTCAATCAAGGAACGTTGCCATGTTTTAATTTACAAGGCAATAAAATCTTATTAGAACTGAAAAATTCAATTTGTCAATCACCCGATGGTAATGGTGGATTATATAAGGCATTAAAAGATAATGGAATACTAGATGATTTGAATTCTAAGGGCATCAAACATATTCATATGTATTGTGTTGATAATTGTTTAGTTAAAGTTGCGGATCCAATTTTCATTGGATTTGCCATTGCCAAAAAATTTGACTTGGCAACAAAAGTGGTTAGAAAAAGAGACGCTAATGAAAGTGTTGGATTAATTGTTTTAGATCAAGATAATCAAAAACCTTGTGTTATTGAATATAGTGAAATTTCTCAAGAATTAGCTAACAAAAAAGACCCTCAAGATTCTTCTAAATTATTTTTAAGAGCTGCTAATATTGTTAATCATTATTATTCAGTGGAATTTTTAAATAAAATGATTCCTAAATGGATTTCATCTCAAAAATATTTACCATTCCATATAGCTAAAAAGAAAATCCCAAGTTTGAATTTAGAAAATGGAGAATTTTATAAACCAACTGAACCAAATGGTATTAAATTAGAACAATTCATTTTCGATGTTTTCCCATCAGTCGAATTAAATAAATTTGGTTGTTTAGAAGTCGATCGTTTAGATGAATTTTCTCCATTGAAAAACGCCGATGGTGCTAAAAATGATACTCCAACAACTTGTAGAAATCATTACCTTGAAAGAAGTTCCAAATGGGTTATTCAAAATGGTGGAGTTATTGATAATCAAGGATTAGTTGAAGTTGATAGTAAAACTAGTTATGGTGGTGAAGGTTTAGAATTTGTTAATGGTAAACATTTCAAAAATGGCGATATTATTTAATGTAAACTTTTTTAGTTACTAAAGTCATAATATAATATAATATAATATAATGTGCGCTATGCTATTTATTATATAGAGATTATAGAGAGAAATGGAAAACATATTACTAGCTTGGTGGGGGGAGGTGTTTCAATTTTTTATCAATTGTTCAACTCTAAATTTTTCATATATCTTTTCAACAGTAACATCTTTAAATTCTTGTAAATGAGTTTCAAATATTATATTTTTCAATATTTTAAAATCACAAATATTCTTATCTTCAATTTGGATACTTCCCCATTTAGTATTTCTAACAATCTCATTTTGTGGGTCACCAACAATTGAATTCGATCCAATAATAGCAAATGGAATTGATTTATTCAATTCACTAAGATAATTATATTCTTTAGCTGATAAAGTCATATATTCTTCAATATCACCATCTCGTTTATAATGATGATCAGCATTAGCATCAGCACCAGCATCAGCATCAGCATCAGCACCAGCATCATCATTCAGTTTAGATAAGAAATTGAATATTTGAATCTTATTTTCCAGTATATCTCTATTGATGGCATGTTTACATTGAATTAATTCAATATCAGTTAATCCATCTCGTTTAGCAATTATTGGTAATAAATTGATTCGATGACATATCTTTGTCATCATAGAAATATCAAATTTTGATAATCTATGGTTAGTGTTAGTAATTCAATCACCTAATAAGTATCACACTTTGACATATTAGTTTTTGTTTTACTCACCCTTTAACATTGGCATTAATAAAATATAATCCAAGATGAAGTCTATTATCTTGTAAATTTGGATTTCGACTAATTTTCAATTCTTCATGTAAAATTGCTCGATGTTTATTTTCAATAAATGATAATAAAGTATCACCATGAGAATCATTATGAACATTAAATCCAAAATTATTAGTAACTGAGATTTTAAGTTTAATTGGTATTGATCTTGGACAACATTCTATATAATTTATCACCAACCTGACCAAACCAAATTGGACAAGAAGGAGGAACTGTTAATAAATTCATTCTTTTTGTTTGATAAACAAAATGACAAAAAAAAAAAACAAACACATACCAAATGAATTGGTTTCAATTGAAAATTCATTATTATTAAAAGAGTTTTCAGAAAATTCACTATTGCTTGTGCCTGCTATGCTTGAATGTGATGTATTTGGAATTGGTTGGTTGATTTGATAATATGGTTGATTAATTAATGTATTGATAAATGTTTTCTTTCCCAAGTCGTTTACTCCTACAACTAACAAGTTGAAATTGATTCCTTTCTTCAATTTCTTCTTATGTCTAATCTGTTCAGCAGTATAAATCATGTGGTTGGAATCAAGAGTAGTTGATGGAGAAGTGGGATTAACAGTTGACAGTTCTCTTTTTTTGTTTGTTTGTTTGGTTTGGTTTTGTTTGGTTTGCAACCATTTTTGGTTGTAAGTAAATGAAAAGCAAACCAGGAATCTGCTTACTATATAAACTGACCTACGATTATTGCTTGCCATAGATAATGAATTTGTTTATAATAACTCTTATTCTATGAACACCTATCACACACCAAGATAAACTATGCAATTAGTTTATTCATTTGTTCAACAGTATAATCCAAAACATATGTCTGTTCCACCATTTCCTCAATTCTATTATAATGACGTTCATTATAAGGTATAATGCTCTCCATAATCTTCATCAAACCTGGAACTTCAGTTAATTTATCCACAGCAAAATTGTTCAACACCACATTCAATAACTTTTGACTGATTTCAAAGAATTTGAAATTGACATTCCAATCACGGATTTTCTTAAACAATTTAACCAATTGTCCATCATCCAATAAACTTATAGTATTCTCTAAGCTAAATAACCCAATTATAGAATCCTTATCCTCATTTGTTTCAATACTAGATTTGATCACATTATATAATCTCATTGAATGATCCAAAGTCAATGCCAATAAAAAGGCATTACTCCAATCTTTATTTTTGATATAGTTACTCAAACTTTGTTCTTGCTCTATTTTCTCTTTAGCTTGTAATTCTTTAAGTTTGACCTCTTCTTCAGTATTATCTGTCCAAAAGCTCAATTTCCCATCGGCATCAGCAGTAGTGAAATATTCTCCATCATTTTTCAAATCCATGGCCCAAATTCTTTGATCATGATTATCCAAAGATTTAATAATTTCTCCTTGTTTATAATCCCAAAGTTTAATCAATCCATCAGCACCACATGATAATAATTGAGGATGTTCTCTATTGAAAAATTTCACTCTTTGAACCGAATTAGTATGTCCTTCTAATGTTTTCTTACATGAAAAATCCAATAATGACCAAACTTTAATTGTTTTATCTCCACTTCCAGTGACTATCAATTTATCAAATTTATAAAAATTTATATCCCATAATCCACGTTTATGACCTTTTAAAACCCCAATAGTTTCTCCACTATCAGTTTGCCATACTTTCCCCAACTTATCATACGAAGCAGTAGCAAAATATTCATCATTAGGTGAAACATCAATGGAATTAATATCTTTATCATGAGCTCTTCTAGTGTATTCTGAAGTTTTCACTATGGAATTCGGTGTATTTGGTATTTTCCATTTTTTAATCGTTAAATCACTCGATCCAGTGATTAAAAATTTGGGTTCATTTTGTGATTTAGATAAACTAATGGCAGTGATAGCGCCAGCATGACCTTGGAATCTAGCAAATGGTTCAAAATCTTGTAATTCACCATTCCAACGCCATAATCTAGCTTCATTATCTTTAGAAGCAGTGGCTATCCATTTACCATCAGTAGATACATCAACAGCATTAAGAATATCTGTATGTCCCTCATACACTCTCAATTCCAATGGTTTCTCAATATCAACAATTCTCAATGCTGGAGAATTTGTTGCCATTGCTAAAAGATTGAATTCAGGACCAACATATTTAATGTCAGCAATAATACCTTGATTTCCGGCAATTCTTTTCACAATGGGGAATTCAACAATTTCATCATCTTGACCATGACCATGACCATGACCTGGTGTTAATTCTTGTAAATCTAGTTCAATCAAAGTTTGATCACTAATCACTAAATATAAATTATTATTATACAATTTTATGACATCAATAATTAATAATTCTTCATTGGTCTTTAATGGGATAGGTGATCTACCTATCATTTCTCCTGATTTGATATCCCATATTTTCAAAACATTTTCCAGTCCACCAGTATAAAAATATTGTCTATCATCAATTAAACTAACAAACCCTGCTGCTTCAATTTGTTCATTTATTGGAAATGTATTTATTGTTTTGAAATTCTTGGTGTTGTAAATAATCACCACATTGTCTCTACCACCCGATATGAATAAATCACCATCTTGATCAAATCCAACTCCTCTAACGGCCGTATTGTGATCTTTTAAAGTATGAATACATCTTCTTTTCACCAAATCCCAAATTTTAACTGTACCCATCGTATCACCACTGGCTAATCTCCAATCTTGAGAATTCAATTCACCATGGAAAGTTAATGAACAAATTGTTGTCCCATGACCTTTCAATGAATGAGTAACATAACCATTTTCAATATCCCATACAGTGATAACCCCATCAGAACCACCAAAGGCAAATAAACTAGATGTAGAATCAACACTAGAAATGTATACTGGTGATGGTAATTTAAAATTTTTAATTACTGAGCCTTTGTTGAGATCAAAAATTCTTAATAATTGAGATTGTGATATCATCGCTAAATAGGACCCATCAGGGGTGATTGTTAAATTAGTGATAACTTCTCCATCACCAGGAATTTTGTATATTATTTCATTGGTGTCTAAATTGGTAATTATAACATCTTCATTTAATGGAGTGGCTAATAATAATTCACCGTTGGAAGTAGAAATACTGGCACTTGTCCCACCAACATAAATTGGTTCAATGTCAGTATGTGCATATGTTGTTTTTAGAACATCCATGGTATGATATTAAGAATATAATCTGTATAGTAAAGAGTTCTATAAAGTTTTTATTGTATTATATATTCCCCTTTTCTTTGAAGAGTTTTTTTTTTTTTTTCATTTTTTTTTTCACTTCACTTCGCTTTGCTTTGCTTTGCTTTGATGATGATGAGCATCGCGAGAAGGCGATATCATTGCTACCAAATGCGTATATAAACTCCTATTCTAAATCCATTCCATTCCTAATGATTTTGCAGTGTTTTGCATATACATTTCAATATAATCTTCTAATCCCTTACCTTTACCACCAAATCTATCACCAGATAATATTTGTCTTAATCTAACAATATAAAACATGAATCCTGACAACAATAATGTGATTTTTATTCTAACAAGATCCCAATAATTTCCAAATTTCAAATCCTTCTCTTGTAATAATGCATTAATCAGCTCCTTGGTTAATAAATTAATTCTATTTACTGGACTTCCAAAACTTTGGTTTAAATTTTGTATCATTCTCATTGTTCTTGATAAAAATGGGAGTTCACCAGGAAATTTCTTTTGATCACCTATAAAATCTCGGAATAAATCAGATATATTACGATTATCTTCATCTTCATTTTTATTTGCATTTGCATTTGCATTTGCATTGCTTTGTACTTCTGGACTAAGTAATACGGGTCGTAATTGCACCACTGTAGCAAATAAATCAATAGAAGATATCCCCCATTCTCTACCAATTTGTTCAATACCTTTAGTATTCAACAGAAACAAATAGCGCCAAAGATTACAATATTGTAACCTAAATGAATCCGATAACGTAATGTACAATCCATGATCGATTAAAACCAATTGTTGTTTATTCTTGGAATCAAATCGAACCAATAAATTTCCTGGATGAGGATCAGAATGGATAAAACCATATTCAAAAATCTGTCTACCAAATAATTTTATATACTGTTTCATAATTAAAGTTAAATCATAGTTTTGATCCAATAATGTTTGTTTATTAGTTAATGGAATTCCATTTATCCATTCGGCAGTAAGCACCTGTTTAGTTGTTAAATGAGGATAATTTTTAGGAAGTTTTATATTATCATATTTCAAACTTGAATCTTTATCAATGAATTTTTTCAATTTTTCAGAATTTTGCATTTCATGAACAAAATCAGTTTCTTTAATCAATTGTTCAGATATATATTTCGTAAACATACTCAAAGGAATATCAAACACTTTTTCATATACTTTGGAAATAAATCGATAAATCATTAAATCAACAACCACTTGTTTCTCAATATAACCATGTTGAACTTTTATGGCAACTTCTTCTCCATTTTTCAATTTCCCATAATGAACTTGAGCAATCGATGCACTGGCAATAGGTTCATGATTAATGGTTTCAAATAATCGAATTTGATAATCATCACCCAAATTTTCCTTTAAAATCCGATCAACGTCTTGCCAACTTTGTACTGGGGCTTGATCATACAATTGTGGGAATTTCTTTTGATAAGCAAGTGGGAAAAGATTCCCTTGATTGGCAATTGCTTGTCCTAATTTAATATATAACCCTTTGTTGGTAGTTAATAAATGTAATAATTTATCAGAAGCAATTTCATGCAAATCATCAATGTTTTGGTAAGAATTGGAATTGAACCCATATGCATAGGCTATCCATAATAATACATATACTGCTCTTACTGAACGTGTCATTAATGATGAATAATAATGGTTGTCAATATAGTAAGCCGTTCCCAACCCTGTAGCAACAATGGCTACACCATACACCAATGGTCGGAACTTACCTTGTGGTTTGAGTTTGAATTTGAGTTTGGGTTTAGGTTTAGGTTTAGGTTTGGGGTTAATGGGTTTGAAACTAGTGATTGGTATTTTAGTATTCATATAACGATGGAAATATATTGATTTGACCAGTTTCTTTGGCCGATTTATATAAATCAATGATTGTCTAAACATATGGTGTGAATTTAATGTGAAGTGTATAAGCTATCTTCTTCCAACCCCACCCTATCCCATCAACAGCAATTAAAGTTGTGTGGTGGAGGAGGTGGAGGAGGAGTGAGTTGAGAAAAAAAGTATAAAGTAAATATCAATAAAAAAAAAGTCACGTGTTACATAAGTACAACATGAATTCCATGATGACAACAAATGCCTAATATATTAGTTTCATATGACGTGTATCTTGATTTGGTTACTGCAAATGATGTTGGCCGCTGGAGATTTAGATGTGTATTTTATTTTGATGATAACCACGCCAGGAGTAACAAGCTAACCAATTTTTCGAAATACATAGAATGAGTCTGGGGAAGATGACAAGTTTACGAGATAACCCATTAACCCATTAAATTATACTCTTATTGTGTTTATAATTGTCAAGTCTTATATAGTTTTATCAACTGATTCTGTTTAATTTTATTGGTGGATTATTCCGTTAATCGGATCACCGTTTGTTTTAAGGCGTACTATACCACAAAAATTTGTTTCGGATTTATCGATTTTCGTAAAAAAAGTAAGCAAACAAACAAACAATGCATAGTTAAACAAACTAAAAAAGACAAGACATAATAATAATCACCACCATGGACAATTAGCATTTGAATCAATAAATAAATATTTCATGATGATACAAATTGGACTGATTTAGTTTGTTTAGAAGTAAATAGATATGGACACATCATGATCAAACCAATATTGGGAACCAAAAAAATAAGAAGAGTAATATGTATCATCATCGGTTTATTTTGTATACTACTATTGATAGGCATATTCAAACACAATTCCACTAATTCAGTCAACAATGAAGCTTCAAATTTTACGGTTGACTTTGAAGAGCCACTGTATACTTTCCCTAAGACGGTGCTATTTGAAAACAACAACAATTTGGATGATTTATTATTAGCAAAGAAGAATAATTGGAAGTTTCAATCCAATGTATACAACCAATTGTTTATGGATCATTCAATTGAGTCGGTTTTATCACTATCATTTAATCAAAGATGTGAATTATTGATTCGTAACATAATATCTCAAAAAGTATCATGGATATTTGATCCATTAGAAACTTTTGAAATCAATTATGAATCAGAAGATTATATTCAATTTATTCAACAAGAAGGAATAAAGTTGAATAAAAAATTCGAAAAGATTAAGAACAATTTGAAATTTAAGACTTCATTGAATAATTTCATAAAAGATGAATATAAAATCATCAGATCAAAACAATATGAACAAAAAATAATTGATCAATTGACAATTCTTCGAATCTTTAATAAATGTTTCATTAAGAATGGCTCAAAGGATCAAAATGATTTAGTTGATAGAATAATTCAAGAACAACAAAAATTAGTTACCAAAGCTAATTCAGCTGCTAATGGACAACTGGAATTGGAATTGAAATTGAAATTGAAATTGAAATTAACTGAAAATGAAAAAATGGTACTGGAATTGGTAGAAGATTATGTTACTTTAGGAAAACGTGTTTATCCATGGATATCACAACGATTTCCATTTTATGAACGTTGGAATGGTGATTCATACTATTATCCACCCAATTATGAAGAGATTTTCAAAGATAAGAACGAACCCCTTAAAAGTGAACCTTCAACAGTTCGAGATCTGACATCATCACCACTGATTTTTTTGAATCAATTTAAAGATGCTTCTAATGGGAAAGGTATAGTTTTATCAATCACTGAAAAACATATTGATGACACAATTAATCTTATTCGATTGTTAAGAGCTTTGAATAACAAATTACCGATCCAAATTATTTATTTTAATGATATTTCACAAAGTTCAAAAACAAAGATAATAAAAGCAGCTAGAGAAGAAATCAACAATTTCCCCAAATCATATGAAAAAGTATACCATGGTAAACAACCTAGTGTCCCACCATCACCACCACCACCACCACAAGAAGTTTGGTTTGTCAATATTTATGAATCAATAAATCCGCAACATAGGAATTTATTTGCAAAATTTGATTTCAAATTATTAGCTTCACTTTTCAATTCATTTAATGAGTTTATGTTGATTGATGCCGATACAATCTTGATGAAATCACCAGAATTTTTCTTCAATCATCAATCATATCAACAAACTGGAGCATTTTTTTTCAAAGATCGGTCACCATTACTTAAACGTCCAATAACCGATGGAGAATTTCTTATCAAAATGGGACCATCATCAATCGATTCAATTATGTTTGATATCCCAATGATGACACAATATACAACCCATAGAGAGTTGTTTAAAGGGTTACGTCTATATATGGAATCAGGATTAGTTATGATAGATAAACAACGACGACGTCATTTCAATTCAATTTTAATGATGAATCAACTTAAATTCATTCATCCAATTTCCAATTCAATGTGGGGGGATAAAGAATTGTTTTGGTTAGGATTTGCCATCAATGGTGATGAAAATTATAAATTTAATAATCATTTTGCTGCAGCAATTGGTCAATTAACTTCAAATCAATATAATAAAGACAGAAGAACCCCATTAAAATCTAAAGAAATATGTTCTTCACATCCGGGTCATATAAGTGATGAAGATGATCGAAGTTTATTATGGTTTAATTCAGGATTTAGGTTTTGTCATGAAGCAAACAATATTGATTATCAAGAAGAGACTAAAAATAATGTAATATTGAAATTTCTTAATGGTCGTCATCCATTGGAATTTAAGAAATATTATTCTGATCCTTTACGAATTACTCATGCAATTGTACCACCTTTGAATAAGAATTTTCAAAAAATGTATAATTATGATGAAGAACCTACTGATGGATGGACATCAGAACCAAATTGTAACAAATACATGTGGTGTGCATATTCAAGTATAGGTGGTCGAACCGGACCCGAAGAAACTAGTCATAAAGAGACACTAGATGGTTTATTGGTTGAGTATACCCCTGAAGAAATTGCATATTTCAATTACTTAGGAGATGTATGGGTTGGAAAATATTAATAAAGCCAACCAGATATAGATTTGTATATATAAAAGAAAAACTTTTTCAACCTAAATGGGGGGGGAAATCATCAATCTTTGTAGATTATGTAGATTTAATTAGCCTGTGCTTATACAAAATAGCGAGCCAATCAAATCAATTAACAAATCTTTCCTTCCTACCTACTTACCACTAGTTCGTTTAATTAGTTACAAACATTAAATATACGTACCACCTCCTTTTAAAAAAAAGGTCCAACCCAATATTGTTAAAACATCAATATGTTCATATATCCATTTAATATTGACAATTGGTAAGGATAAAGACCATATTACATTATTATTAGACCAATGATAATATCACCAATTAAAAATCTTCTCGTTTTCTTCAAACCCAACAAAGAAGAAGAAAAAAAACCAACCAACCAAAATCAATCAATCAATCAATCAACCACATAGTTTGATTATTATCAGTATACAATATTTGTACATAAATCATCATCATCATCATCAATAATGTTTTCAACATCACGTCAATTAATCAAATCATCATTAATCCATCGTTCATATTCTACTACTACTACTACTAATGGAGCACCAATAAAAGTTACAACAACAACTACTAGGAAAAAAGTTGGTGCATTTAGAGGAGGATTCATTGGATTTTTATTAGGTGTCACTACAACAGGAGGATTATCATATTATTATTTATTAGATCAATATAAATTAGCTAATACTGTTGTTATTGCTGATATTGTTGCTTTACAAAATTCAATTACTAATTTGGAAAAACATATTAAATCATTAGAAGAAAGAAAATAAAGAAGAAGAAAGAGAGGAAGAAAGAGAAAAAGAAAGAGAGGAAGAAAGAGAGGAGATGATTAATAATATTATGAAGATGATTATTGTTGTATAATATTGAAGAATTTAAAAATTGAAAGATGTTCATGTGGTTTTCTTTTTTGTTAATTATAGTAGTAGTATTGTCTATATTTATATATTTATATATACATGTTACTATACTAATTTAAGAATACAAATATATTCCAAAATCAATATTTTATCTATTTATAATGTTGTTTTGTTGTTTTGTT
>OBUW01000694.1_pt1 | contig 13672 bp, 9 predicted proteins | sample 1475761 | NCBI WGS metagenome assembly OBUW01 (sample SAMEA2579908, study PRJEB22360) | human gut metagenome | biome: human gut; feature: human-associated habitat; material: faeces | place: Denmark | collected 2008/2010
CAACAACAACCACTTGGCATGAATTCATTATCAAATTCGTTGTCGAGCTTGAATATACAAGGTGGTAATTCCACCACCAACAATAACAACGTGTACCGTTCATCAACCACAGTGAACACACAAAATAACCATACTCAACGTCATCCATTAGTCAATTCAACCCCATCACTTAATAACAATCAACCCAAACAAAATTGGAACAATGAATGGACTACCGATACATTTACTTCTTCCCCATCAATCCCATCATCCTCGGCATCATCATTAGCTGGTACTTCTAATTATAAGACCACCTCGTCATTAAACGTCAATGGGTTAGATGACGATTTGTTCAAGAATGTATGGGGGTGAATAATACCATTTATACACCCGTAAATAACATCTAAGCGTGTATGCATATACAAATATATATAACATACAACATAGGGGAAAACCCATGTAAATCTATTTCCCATATATCTTAATCATAATAATATATATGTATATATTCTATAAATATTTTATATAACTTGTACTAATAATGATGGTGTGAGTACATGGAATTGGGGTAGTGTAAGAAGGTGTTTAATGACCACCAGTTGTTGGCAAACCAATATAAACTTTAAATGAATCATAAATCAACCATTGGAATCCAGTTAAAGTACCAATCATAACGATTCTCACAGGCAACCCATTCCATAATCCAGCAAATCCAATTTTACTATAAATTTTGGAGATTGCTTGACCGATAGATTCATTAGGCAGTTTTTCATTATTGATTTTTGATACCATAACATCAGCAGGATGAGACACAATGGCACAGAAAATACCAGCAATATAACCTCCCAAAAATGAAACACCAGTTTGTTGTAAATTCGTATAATCTGATTTTGGTTTACCCAAATAACTATAAATACCAGCGACAATGTTTTCAAAACTTGCAAATTTCACCATGGTATAAGGAATTTGTCGACACCATAATGGTACTAAACCTTTATATAATCCACCAAACCCTTCAGTAGCAACGATTTTCTTCCATCCATCAAATACCGAATTGGCATAAGGAGGAATTGTCGTTTGAGTTTTAACTTTAATGGTTTCCCAAGGACACAAGGCAATATCTGCTAAAAACTCTGCTGAGGCTGAAGCAGCCAAAAAAATTCCTGTTTGATAATTTTGAGCAACTTTAGGTCCAACTAAATCGCTGTATTTCTTTTTAAATACTTCATAAAATCCATATTTACCAGCACCTTGAAAACTGTAACCAATGAATGTGGCACCAATCCCAGTGAAAATTGAATCTCCTTGAGTTTTCAAAATTGTTTTCCATCCTTGAATGTTTGATTTATATATACTAGCATTGACTTGACGACGACATTTGACTAAATCCAATGGGGTGACAGCGGAATGGGTTGGTCCACAAGCAATTATTCCACCAACGGTACAAGCAGCATAATATTCAGGGGTAAACAACTTGATTTTGCTACCGCCAGAACTTGAACTGGCACCACCACTACCACCACCGGTCAATTTATCGGTTGCTTTTTTCAATTGATCGTTCAATGGTTGAGTTAATGAATCAGCTAAACTATTTCCTGCCATTGTTTATGTTTGGTAATTATTGGTAAAAAGAATTGAATAGTTATAGTACTCTTGAAAGAATAGAAACAAGAATATACCGGTTGTTTATAAGAAAAAGAAAGTAAGAAAGAAGAATCAACAAATAATAATAATGAAACAGGGAATTAGTTGGAATTAAGATTGCTATTTATAACAAATACAATTGAAAACCTGCATTTGTATTGAGGTACTTTATGAAAAAAGAGGAGGTGGGCTAACAATAATAATACAGGGAGGGGGGAAAAGAGAAGGAAATAAAAGAAAAAAAAAGGACCGATACGAAACAGCAGCAACCGAGCAAGATAAAGAATAAAATTTGGACTAGATATCGTGGGAACTTTGAAGGAGAGAAAGAAACTAAGGACGGATTAATTATGCTCGTTGGTTCGTTCGTGTGAGTTTGTACTTTTTTTTTTCTTCCTTCCATTACTTCCGAACACACTAAAGTTTAACTCGCGCGGCATTAAAAACTATACTTAGAAGAATTCCGATAATTTTATAATCGTCCATGCCACATCAATTGCTACTCGCCAAGGTACCTGTTGATTGCAGTTCTTCACTCTAGCAAAATCTGATAATGTAGTATACATTTGCCCACAGATTAGACAAGTAAGTGCTAATGCAAAGAAAAGTTCTAATTCTCACCGTTAATGTTATAGACATGCTGTCATCAGTACATAACGCGTTGATTTAGTTTCCGGTTTTAGTGTGCGTTATTTCCGATGAGAAAACCAGCAACCGTTGACTCGGTAATAAAATACCTGAAAAAACTAAAAGATTGATAACCTAATCTATGCAGCATCCAACAAATAAATGCTCAGTTGTAATTTTAGAATTGATGAAAAGTAACCACATATCTTGCAGTAATATTCAGTAAACATACCAGACATAGTTACTAGTCTTTATGGGGAAAGCAAAACCAAACTGTTTTCTTATCCATGCATTGGTTTGGGCTTTTGCTTACTGCCATGCAAGGACCCTTGCCCACAACTAATGAGCCTTTACTAGGGTGGACCAGAGCAGTGGTCCTGACCACCGGTATTGCCACCGGTTTAGCCACGGGCTTTGGCTTTAGACCCTGCTCAGGGATTGGCCATTTCCCTTGAGCTTAGGGACATCAGCCCTTGGCCCTAGCTCCGGCCCTTGTCCTAGCCCTAGCTCCGGCCCTGGGTCAAGTCCTGGCCTTAGCCCTCGTTGGCGCTAGAGACGGTACAAGTTTTGGCAACCGGCACAACCGTACCCCGGGACAGAATAAAACCGTCCCAGTGCTGGCTCTTGTACCTCCACCTTATACCTAGCACCCTGCTTATAAGAGATGCGCTGCGCTATGAGAAGAGTTTCGAATCCGTGGATCTCCAACTACATCTTTTTCCTCGGACCTACTCCTTCCTCCCAATAGCACCATTCATAACATCGTATCTCCTATCCCCCAGAATATCGTATCCTATACCAAGTATACAAATGATATATAAAGATCTCTTCAGACAACATATATGAGTTTTTAATTAGCTTTTGTAGATCAACTTGATACAGCAGCAATTCAACTGTTTTTATGGTTATTCCTTTGACAATTTAGTACTTCTATTACAAATAATACTTGATAATATATTGATTCATTTTGTAGAAAAAATTTGACTATATTAGCTGCTTCAGCATGGGACTTTTGTTTTTATATGATGATTGACGTTTGATTGATTGGTTTTATATGTAATTGGATGCTTATTTCTTTGTTTTGGGATGATCGGTTTTGATTTGGTTAACATTTTCGTCTTAATGTAAATTTATGACATGGAATAGTGGAATGAATTTCAAAGGCTGCATCTGGAGTCTTATAATATGAAAAGTCTTTTATGTGTTTTATCGAAGTATATTCTGATCTATTATTTATACTGCGATATCTTTGATTTGATTTCTTCCTCGTAATGATACTCTCATTGGCTTCAATGTAGTACAGATCCCTTCAGGTCCTTTATAGATGATATGCATTTGTGAATTTGACTATAAAGACGAGAAAAAGAAAAGTAGTAAAAAGTTGCAAAATAAAAAGTGACACCCAAAAAGGTTTATATGTTCTTGTAAATTTTGTTACGCCGACCAAGACGCACGACACTGCAAAATTAGGGTTGGTTGCAAATCCATAAAGCTCTTATTAATCACATAATAATGATACTAAACATAAGCATTTCACAAGCTCACACGATGATAATTATGCTAAAACTAAAATAGAAAATTCCAAGAAATATATAGTCCAAGCATGAGTCGCAGCAACAACAAAAACATCATGTATGCTGAAAATAGAATCCTGCCAAATTAGGCTCAGTATTACTTGATCTTAACGGACTACAAACTAAAGCAAGTAATAAATGTTCTTACAGTAATGAAGAAAAGAAGCAAATTTTTGGTTTTCAACTTAAAAATGGTAAAACAATTCAAGATGAAAGATTTTTCTAGCCCTAGTCACAGATGTATCTTAACATGCCAAAATAAAAATAAACTCTAGCGATATTCATTATATTAGAGGAAAACACAGCAAGAAATTAGCAAAGAATTGAATCACTGAATGATATAAAGATAGCACCAAATCAACACTTACTATTTTGAAGTATACTTTATTCAATTCATTATTCTGCTAATTCCTATTAAAAGCTTCTACAAAAAGTTAGTTCAAGTGTAAATTTATCTGCAAATGCAATATTTAATGCACTTACAAAAATTTATCGTCAAGACCAAATACATATATAGAGATTTTTCTTACCAGTAATAGCCTAACAAGAATACAGACTTGTACAAATTTGTAATAATTCAACAAAGACAACAGATATGATGACAATTTATTCACCTATGAGCGTGATATTTCCCAACTCACATCTACTACAGATACCTCATCATTTGATTTTTCATCAACGTCATACCATTCACCTTCAGATAAATCAATATCTGCGAACTTAGTATTAGTTTCTGATCCAACTGCCAGGAACTCTCCAATTGGAATAAATTTCAAAAAATCTATTCCTCTAGCATCAATTTCAAGTATTGTGGCTGACGCTTTATCATTAACACTATCTTCAGTAGTTGATAATTTCTCATTTGTTCTCAATATACTTGCTGAATGTTCATGTTTACATTCTTTACATCTGAATACAAAACTGGCTTCTCCTCTACTACCACTGATTTCATGCTTTTCGTATTGATTTATCTGAATGTCTTTATCATGGGTGGTACGGCATTTTGTGCATTCTATTTGAAATGTATATTCATAAGGATGTTCTGGAGTGTCAAAAGGCTCCAAACCAGTGACATTAGATAGTTCAGCTGATGCTTTCAATAAAAATTTAACCATTGTGGTGTTTCGATGATGATTGTTGATATATTCGAAAACTGAAAAGTATGCTTGAATGAGTAATCCATTTTTTTTTCATCTCTCATTTCTGATTATGGTAGTGTAAAACAGTCAAAAGAGGGGTGAATTGTTAGCAAAGGAAGATCAACCAACTAAAGAAACATCAACCATGCTAAGGAAGAACAGCCGCTAATTAAACATTTTGATCATTTCAGTTAAGTAGGTGGTCCAATTGTAGTAGCTTGAACAAATTATTTCATATACCAAACAAAAAGCTCAGGGTAACGGAATTATGCCTAAATATGTTTTTTTGGATCCGCATTAAACTTAATTTTTGGGAGATTGGTCCGCTAGTCGGCATAGCAGGATCCCGCCAAAAAAACCCCATTTGAAATAGTTAGTGCCAAAAATCATACTTTCGGTTATTTGTCATTATTGACAGTTTATCTAACTTATGACAAAGATTCCAATTATCTAACATGTAAAGAGATCGGGTTATGTTTTAGTTGTACCAACAGATCGACGAACTAGTAGAATCAATTGACAATATTAATAGGAGCTCGCTGTTGTTATCTGAACTGGTAATTTTAGTTTCTTTTTCTCTTTGACTAAAACTATTTAGTTTTAACTCAACCTGGAAATCCTCCCTCTCTCTCTCTCGAAGACAAAAAAAAAAATACTTCAGTGAGAAAAAAAAACATCATTATTAATAAACATTTAATTAACCAACCCAGGTATATTTATTCATTGTACTAGCATCCCCATCACCACTACTGCCACCACCATTTACTCCACTAGCCGCAGTAACCCATTTCATTTATATCTTTGTCACTTTCACACGTTTTGCTTGATAGAATTTACACATTGTAAGTCACAAACACACATATGATATAAGCAACCACGCTACAGTTTCAATAATAAACATTTTAATATTCAAATTCATAGCATTTTGGGCCTAATAGAAAGCCAGCATCAACATCTTAATTAATTATTTACATAGATCTACATATTTATTTATTCAATTCCTAACTTACCTGATCATACACTATACAAGAAGATGTCAAATGATCCAACACCAATACTAGATAATGCAAAGGATTCATCCCAAGTGCCTGATTTTTCCGATATAGTACAGGGAGAAGACCTAGAATTCCGTCAATCAAAAGCTCCCACTTTCCCCGTAGTCCATAAAATTGAAAAGCTAGGAGAGATACCACCACCTACCATACTATCTCGACTTTCAAACAACCAACTAATTACCATTGCTGGGGCAGCATCTGGGTTTCTTGCAGGAATAGTGGTGTGTCCTTTGGATGTGGTCAAAACTCGATTGCAGGCACAAGGTACTATGGGGGAAAATTTAAAGTATAATGGGTTTTTAGGGACATTTAAAACCATTCTTCGTGAAGAAGGGATTCGTGGATTATACCGTGGGTTAGTGCCTACCATGATTGGATATTTACCTACATGGACGATTTATTTCACTGTATATGAACAAGCCAAAAGATTCTATCCATCATTTTTACACCAATACAATATCGAGAATCCATCGATTATACATTTCTGTTCAGCATTGACTGCTGGAATGACTAGTTCAATTGCAGTAAATCCGATCTGGGTTGTGAAAACTCGATTAATGGTACAAACTGGAAAAGAAGGCCAACAAGTTTATTATAGAGGCACTTTTGATGCATTCAAAAAAATGTATCAACACGAAGGATTGAAAGTGTTTTATAGTGGGTTGATCCCATCATTATTTGGGTTGTTACATGTTGGAATACATTTCCCTGTATATGAAAAACTCAAGAGCTTGCTTCATTGCAATTTAGTGTCTAACGATTCTGGTTCAAATGGGGTATTATGGAGGCTTATTGCAGCATCTTCCTTCTCAAAAATGGTTGCTAGTACAGTCACATATCCACATGAAATACTAAGAACAAGAATGCAACTTCGACGTGACAAGGGAAAATCAAAATCATTAGTGAAAACCGTCTCATCGATTTTCCAAAAAGATGGACTCAGAGGGTTTTATTCGGGATACTTTACCAACTTGGCACGAACTTTACCTGCCAGTGCTGTGACATTAGTAAGTTTTGAATATTTCAAAACATATTTATTAGAGATTAACGGGAGACTTAAAAGCAAGTTTACACATTAGTAAGTATAGAGAATTGTGTATTTATTATTTTGTATATTTGGTAGTACGTATGTTAATAGAAGTTTTTTTTTCGGTATACACACAACTCTCCACATACATAATAGATCCTTGACAATAAAATAATAATTTAATGCAAGGGAAGAACACAGAAAAAAAATTGGCCCACGCAAATCTACGCCAAAGATTTTCTTTTCCGACATATTTAGATTTCTCAACTATCAAGGTTAACTTTTCAACACCAAGAAGATAGAGAGTGAACACCCATCCCCCCCCTGAAAAGAAAAAACATAAGAACACCCTTTTCATTTAACTATATTATATGGGGATTTAAAAAAAACATATTATGAAACTATCTATCTTATCATTGCTTGGATTCTTGACAACAGCAGCAGTAGGGGTAGTGGGCTCTGAGATAAACCCACTTGAACCTCAAATAATTGCAGATCAAGTGACAAATGGGGAACACAAACGTCAATCTGATGATGAATCAAACTCTCAACTTAAATCCCAATCAAAGATGGATGTCCCTCCTACATTATCAATGAAAGAATTTGACAAACTCACTCGAGAAAAACTTGTACTTGTTGAATTTTTTTCGCCATATTGTCATCATTGTAAAGAATTTGCACCAACATGGAAGGAAACCTATATAAAATTTGTCACTGAATACCCTGATTTGAATATTGAAATGAAACAGGTCAATTGTATTGAAAGTGGTGATTTATGTGAGCGTGAGCATATAGATTTTTATCCTAACATATTGTTGTATGCCCCTGCCGTTGATAAAGATGGCAAGAAAACTGGGAAACTGAAAAACATTGATTCATTTCCAAGAAATCTCGATAGAAATGTTGAGAATATCATCAAATATTTACGAGAAGCCACGGCCGAATTCGATTCAGGTGCAATTAATTTACCCAGTTCTTCACAGTTGTTAGATGTTGACACTATGTCTAAGATCATTGATGGTAATATTTCTACTCCAATGTTTGTTTCATTTTTCCCGGCCACAAAGAGGCAATGGGAAAGTGTAGAGCATCGAGGTAGGTTGGGGTTCTCGAATTGTGAGGATTGTTTACCTGCAAAACAAATATGGGATCGATTATCAAACAAAATTTTGTCAATTTCTGATACTGGTCATTTCATGTGTCGTGATCACAGAGAAGTTTGTGACAAGTTGAAGATAACCAGTAACAATGAACCTCAATTTATTATGTTTTTACCTGAATCAATAGGGGCCGTTCGTTTTGATTATAACGATTACGTCGATGTAAATAGAATGAAATGGTGGGTCCAGAAATTATTCCAAAATTCTCAATTTGAAGTTGTTTCTGCTCGTGGTATTACCGAAGTCATGGAATACACCAAAGTATTGTCCCATGAACCTATTGCCCAATTTTATCCTTTGAAAAGTAAAATAACCGTAGTGTTTTATTATGATATTGATAAAGTCACTGAAGAAGATGAAAAAATATTACCCCATTTACTCAAAACAATCCAAGAGTCTCCGTTTAATATCCAATTACACAAGGGAAAACATAAAAAAATTGAAGAAAATGTATTGACTATGGGTCAAAATTTAATTGAATATATAAATTATGATGAAAACGATAAATATGAATTTGATAAATTGATACAAGTCTTGACTACATTAACAACAAAACCAACAATACTTGTTTTCAAAGATAACTCATTAATTGCCGACGTTTATCAAAGTCTATCTCCCGAAGATATGAAAACCTATGACAAAGTAGAGAGTTTTATCAATAGTATTCAGTATCCTTTGTATGGCCAATTAACCCCACAATTGGCTCCTTATTATTTCAAAAACAATGAAAAGTATCAAGACCATAAAGTTGTGGTATTGTTTACTGATTTACTGGACTTGAAGAGAACAGATAATCAATTGTACAAATTATCGTTAGCAGCACACGAATACCACCATTTAAAGCAAAAATATTATTTCGATAGATTTAAACAAAGTAATCAAGTGAGTGCTGCCACCGTGGAAAAATTACAAGAGCAAAATCAAGAAACTATTGATGCATTAAAAGAGCTACAACAAGTAATACCAGAATTGTGGGAGAATGATCAAGTCTTATTTACATTTATTGATTTGCCTAATGCATATAAACAGTTTCGTGGGGTTAAAGGATGGAGACTTAATCCTAATAATTATCAAGTTGGCGATGTGGTGGTCTTGTCTAAAGATAACCGCTACTATTGGAACAAAGATACTCAGGGGAACAAATTAACAAATGAACCAAAAGAATTGAAAAAGGTTTTGATGTCATTATTAGCTAAGGATGACAAATTGAAAGCAGCAATAGTGGGTAGTCCCTATGGAGGTGTTCTAGGGTTTATGGATTATGTACATGATTATGGTGTTTGGGGATACATTGGCTTTTTCTTGTCAATTTACACTACTGGTTTTCTTGTTCTTCGTCTAGGAAGAAGAAGCAGTAGAAGATGGTTATTCAAAAGGCCGTCATCATCAACACCTAGCAGTGGCGGTGGTGGTATTATTGGTAATAATTTTACGCCTAAGAAGGATTAAGTATCTGTAATTGTTTAGCTTCTAATTCTATGCTTTTCTTATAACTATTGTGTAATGGTTGTATTGTGAAATCAACTCCTGGAGTGCCGCTCACTTTACTATATGGTGGAATCACTACTTTATTGGGAATAATGGTACCACTTTTTATTAAACAACAATCATAAATCACACAATGTGGATGTACAACACAATTATCTTCAATTATAACTCTATTGCCAATATCTTTAGCCATGATTTTACTCGAGCTCCCAATAATGACATAGGATCCAATAAACATTTTCTCTGTAGATGGTGTTATTTCTACGTCGGGGTATATATAACAATATTTGCCGATTGATAAAATTGGTGATGATGACGATGGTGTTGGTGAATCTAAAGATATTTTGACATTGCGATTGATTGTGACATATCCACTTATGACTATATTATCCAAGCTTTCGATTTGTGCATCTTTAGAGATCCTATTTTCAGGTGGAGTTTCTATCCAATCACTCATAGTTAATGGGAGAAAGAAAGTGTAGACGGGGTGTTATTATTATTTTTTTTTTTCGTGTCAACAAGTTCGAATTTAGTATCGAGATTTCGTGTACCTGGAGCTAACATTTGAATTAAACTATCAAAATGATTTGAGTTCAAGTGTTTAACCAAATGACTGTTAATAACTAAGCAGTAAAGTCAAGTATCGCAGGTAATCATTGTAATCATTTCTTTATTGAGTTTTTTCCAAAGAATTGTATATTTGAAGAAAGGGAAAACAAAACTCCGATGAAAAGAACAATTTACAGATCTTGAGATTTTCCGTCTTCTTTTTGTGACATGAAATTTTTTTGTATACGTGTCCAATCGTGTAATCGTCATTATTAATAAACAATTTGAGTATTGTCATATTAGAATCGATTTTTTTTAAACTTGTCTATATTGATTACCCACGTTGTCTCTCACTACAAACAAGCCAACAAACAATAAGACATTCAAACAAAAATATGTACACCATTTAATTTTGAATAAATAAGATCTTGCCGCGTGTGTTTCTATTTTTTAGTGTTTTTTTTTTTTCACTCTCCTGCCCAGCCAGCACGAAGAATAACAACAACAACACAAGGCCAAAAAAAAAAAAAAATACTAAAAATAAATTTGAAATTTTTTCCTTTTTCTTTTTATCAACACCTTTTTCTTTTATAATAATCACTAGATAGAAGCAAACTCTTTATAACTTTACATTCGTTATGTCTTCAGAAAAATTATTTAGAATCCAATGTGGATACCAAAACTACGATTGGGGTAAAATTGGTTCATCATCAGCAGTTGCCCAATTTGTTCACAATTCTGACCCATCAATCACCATAGATGAAACCAAACCATACGCTGAATTATGGATGGGTACTCATCCTTCAGTTCCTTCCAAGGCCATTGATTTAAACAATCAAACTTTACGTGATTTGGTCACTGCTAAACCACAAGAATACTTGGGTGAATCTATCATTACCAAATTTGGTTCATCCAAGGAATTACCATTTCTTTTCAAAGTGTTATCTATTGAAAAAGTTTTATCTATTCAAGCTCACCCTGACAAGAAATTAGGTGCACAATTACATGCTGCTGACCCTAAGAATTATCCAGACGACAATCATAAACCAGAAATGGCCATTGCTGTTACAGATTTTGAAGGGTTTTGTGGGTTTAAACCTTTGGACCAATTGGCTAAGACTTTGACCACTGTTCCTGAATTGAATGAAATTATTGGGCAAGATTTAGTTGACGAATTTGTCAGTGGTATTAAACTACCAGCAGAAGTTGGAAGTCAAGATGATGTTAACAATAGAAAATTGTTGCAAAAAGTGTTTGGTAAATTAATGAACACTGATGATGACGTTATAAAACAACAAACAGCTAAATTACTTGAAAGAACAGACAGAGAACCTCAAGTGTTCAAGGATATTGATTCTAGATTACCGGAGTTAATACAAAGATTAAACAAACAATTTCCTAATGACATCGGATTATTTTGTGGATGTCTCTTATTGAACCACGTTGGTTTGAACAAAGGGGAAGCAATGTTCTTACAAGCCAAAGATCCTCATGCTTATATTAGTGGTGATATAATTGAATGCATGGCTGCTTCTGATAATGTTGTTAGAGCTGGGTTCACTCCAAAATTCAAAGATGTGAAAAATCTTGTGGAAATGTTGACTTATTCATATGAATCAGTTGAAAAACAAAAAATGCCATTACAAGAGTTCCCAAGATCAAAAGGTGATGCTGTCAAGTCAGTGTTATATGATCCCCCAATCGCTGAATTCTCTGTCTTACAAACCATTTTCGATAAATCCAAAGGTGGTAAACAAATAATTGAAGGATTGAATGGTCCTTCTATTGTTATCGCTACCAATGGTAAGGGAACAATTCAAATTACTGGTGATGATTCAACCAAGCAAAAAATAGATACAGGTTATGTTTTCTTTGTTGCTCCTGGTTCTAGTATTGAATTAACTGCTGACAGTGCTAACCAAGACCAAGACTTTACCACTTACAGAGCCTTTGTGGAAGCATAGAGAGACAAATTTTCACTTATAATTAGGTCTATAATTTTTGTGGGCCAAGTGTATTTTTTTTAGACGATATAAAGAGTTAGCATTTTGATTGTACTTTATTTCTAGTGTGTTTTTTTGTTTAATTTTCCTCCTTGACCCATATGTAAACGCGTATAAACGTCATTATGGTAGAATCATAAAGTTTATATTATCACAATTAGTTCAATTCCACTGATATAGACAATAGTAGTAGCAGCAGTAATTGTCTATTGATTTAAAGTTGGAATAGTAGTGTACTAATGTAAATATATAAACACTAAAACTGAAAAAAAAAGAGAACAATAAGAACTTGTTTAATTCTACTTAACAAAAATGAAAGAGAATTTAATTTTCACACATCATTCAATTCTCTTTTGAGTTGATTGAGTGTTAAGGTTGGTATTTTAAGAAATCCAAGAATAATTCTTCCACATCATACTATTCATTTCCTCCACATAGTAGATACAGTGAAATTTTTGATTGTATTATTATTATTTTTTTTTTTGTGACCAAATTTTCTTCTTAGTTTTTTTTCCCTTTCATTTCGTTTCGTTTCGTTTCGCCCTCTCCTCCTCCTTTTTCCACTTGCTCCATAAAAAAAAAAAGAGAACATATATACACCTGAATACTTTGTGGTATCCTCCCCAATCCCAATTAGCCACCCAATCGTATCGGTTACTGAATAAGAAAATCACCTGTAATATAAGGTTAACTAAAGGTAGTTGAAGAAAACAAGACGAAAAGGTAAAAAGAAAAAGAATCAAAATTGATAGATAGATCAAATTGAATTTGAAAAAAAAAAGTGAACGTGAACAAAATAATATATATCATATAAATAACGAAAGAAAGAAGGTTTAAAAATGTCTGAAGAAAAAGTTAGAGTTCCAGAAACTGAAGAAGAGAGACAAGAAAGATTGGCTAAACAAGAAGAAATCGATGGTCGTTCAGTATATGTTGGTAATGTCGACTATCAAAGTACCCCAGAACAATTGGAAGAATTTTTCCATGGTGTTGGGGTAATTGAACGTGTTACCATCTTGTTTGATAGATTTAGTGGATTACCTAAGGGATACGCTTATATTGAATTTGAACAAACTGAAAGTGTACAAAAAGCCATTGATGAATTACATGGTAAAGAATTCAGAGGTAGAGAATTAAGAGTTACTGCCAAAAGAACTAATTTACCTGGTTTCAGAAGAGGTAGAGGTAGAGGTGGATTCAGAGCCAGAGGAAGAGGAAGAGGTGGTTTCAGAGGAAGAGGTAGAGGCAGAGGTGGTTTTAATTCCAGAGGCACTAGAAATGGTGACTCTGAACAAGCTGATGGTGATGCCGAGAATGAGGAAACCGATTAAGGAAGATTTATCAGAAAAGATATCTATTATATAGGCACACATATATGTATACTCATATATAAAGCAATTTTTGAGAATGTGAGGATTAATTGTCAT
>OBUW01000701.1_pt1 | contig 13459 bp, 9 predicted proteins | sample 1475761 | NCBI WGS metagenome assembly OBUW01 (sample SAMEA2579908, study PRJEB22360) | human gut metagenome | biome: human gut; feature: human-associated habitat; material: faeces | place: Denmark | collected 2008/2010
TTCTTCTTCTTGTTCTTCTTTATCAACCCCAGCAATATCAATCAATTCAGCAGTAAATATTAATGCAGCATTAGGTGGAATTGGACCAATTCCTTGACTCCCATAAGCTACATTTGGATGACACCATAATTCTCTTTTCTCACCAATACACATATCTAATAATCCTTCATCCCAACAAGTAATCACTTGTTTCCCACCGAGATTAAATGGTAATGGTGTACCTCTCAGATATGAACTATCAAATTCTTTACCATCTGCTTCTAATTTACCGGAATAATGAACACTTATAAAATCTCCTGATTTGGTTTTACGTTTACATTCAACAGATTTAAGAATTTCTTATAAGAAGGGAGGGTTGTTTTGTTTGTTAGTAAAAATTGTTGAAAGGGGGGGGGGGGTTATTTAGTCGTTGAAGTTAAGTTTAGGACATACTAATTTTTAATTCATCTGGAGATGCAGTTGCTGAAACTGAAGGGAACAATTGAGATAATACAATTGTGGCTAAAGAAATAAATGATACTTTCATAATTTAAGATAGTACAATACTAATTGCTGGAGCAATGTTGTGATGGTGGTATTTAAAGAGAAGAGTGTGATTATAGGTAACTCTTTAATTTTCAGAATTATAATCTCAACGAACAAATGAAATTAATAATCAGAGAGATCTATCAAAAAAAAGTCGTGCCCAATATGTCGATTATCAACATAAACTCCAAACCCAGACCAGAGCTTAGTTGATAAGTTGGTTGGTTGGTTTGTCGGCCTATAAATTCTACATTGCATTTATAACAGTCAATAAATATATATATATAATAATACTCCTAGTTAATTTAAAAAACCTATAACCTATTCCAATTTTTAGAAATAAAAAATAAAATAAAATAAAATAAAATAAAAAAAAAAAAAATTCTGATTCCCTTATTTATACATTGTTACTAACCGTTAATATATAGTAACATTTTTAACAATTTGAATGTTGTTGACATTTTTTTTTTTATAGTTGAATAAGTTATACCACTTATTAATTGTAGGCAATTACCAGTGATATTAAACATCCTTCTGCTGTTGCTGCTGCTTATCATAACACACATAGCACACACTTTCTATTAGTTTGCTATTCATATTTCTTTGTGTATGACTAATTTCAGCATTTATCACTTTTCTTTGTAATCTCCAAATTTTGATACTTTAGACTTTGATTATTATTATTATTATTATCATTATTACTGAAACATATTCTTTAATCTTTATCTTTATAATTTTTTGAAAGTTACCATTTTATTTTTTTTTGTTTTTCAACAGCACCTTTCTAAGTTTTTGGGCGCGTCTATTCTTACAAGAATAAACGTCCATTTTCTAATTCTTCAATTGTGGATTCGATTATTTCATCATCGTCATCATCTTCAACCAATTCAATGGTTGAATATTTAATCATATCCCAACGTTTCCAAAACAATTCAATTTCTCTATAATCATTAGAATCAACCAATTCTTGTAAATAATATTTGGCTTTAGTCAAACGAACTTTCAAATCTTGTAATTGACAAGACGATTGATCTGGTTTAGATGATGCTTGTGTTGATGCAATTGTTTGTTGATGTGGGAAATCAGAATAATCTGTAATATCAGTATTGTTATCAAAAGTTTCATCAGCACTGTCATCTTCATCATCATCATCGTCGTCGTCGTCGTCGTCGTAATCCTCGTTATCATCATTATTATCGTTGAGCTTTCCATTGTAAGCTCTTTTTGTTGTACTAGTACCTGATTTATTGGAACCAAAAACATCATCTTCAAAAGATGTAGTAGCATCACAATATCTAGCCCAAGCTTCATCAATGGCACCAATTAAATATTCAAAGCAACGAGTTCTAGCATTCCTGTCAGCAATAGGAATAGAATTGTTATTATCACAATTACCATCGTCTTGACTATCAGTATAATGAACTGTACTGCAATCGAGATTTTCAATCTCAGTTTCTGAACCAGTGACTGCAAGAACAACACTGGATTTTCGTGTAGGAATAAGTTTCCTTCTGACTTGAATAGCTTCAAATGGGGATTGTGCACCATTATCGGAATCAGATTCAGAATCTTCTTCTTCGGATGATAAAGAAGAATTATAAAATCCTTTAAAACCAATACCACCAAAAGCACTAATCTTATTATTCAAGCAAATTCTTTTATTTGGTGTGGTGTATAAACTATTAAAAGTTGAACAACCACGTTTGGTAGCAGCACCAGCAACGACAGCTGAAGTACTTGGAAATGTTGGAGAACACAAAGCCATTATTTAAAATGTATTTGTGTGTGTCGTTAAGGAGGTGGAAAACTAAACTGAAAGAAAAAATAAAAATAATAAAAAATAAAAAACGGAAATAACAAATTTCAAATAATTAAACTTAAAAATGGTCGTGTCTATTATACCAGTTAAAAAAAAGGAAGGTAGTGTAAAATTGATCAACGAAAAAAAGAAAAGGACAGCAAAATTTGTAAATTTGTAAAATTGCCACCGTGTCCAAAAATGAATTTGACCAATCAAAATTAAAACCTTTGCCACTGAAATTGACTAACTAAAGCAAATTTTTTTTTTTTCCACTGGGAAGATGTTAAGTTATATTTAGTTTAATATATGAATATTATTGGATGTTTTTTCTAGTTTTAAATTAATTTATTTTCTCTTTTAATAAACCAACAACAAAATATAAAAGGGGGGAAAGAACTTATCCAGTAAGTATTTTGTATGAAGTGTGTGGTTTGTTGTAGTTGTGTTATTAAGTTTCCTTATGAGACAGAAAAAATTGTTTTTTAATTTGCCTTCCAACAAGCAAAAAAAAAAAAAAGAATGGTGTGAGGAATGAAAGAAAGAAAGAAAGAAAGAAAGAAAGAAGAAAAAAAAAAGTGAAATGTAAAATGTTAAAAAAATGAAAGGGGGGAGGGTGGAATAAAAATACAAAAAAAAAAAACTAATGATCCAAACTTTTATATATAAGAAATTTTTCTTCTGTCTTCATCGACAACAACAACAACAACAGACAGAAAGAAAGAAAAAAAAAAATGTCCATATATATTGGGTCATGCACTACTCTTTTTTTAACTTAGTTTCTGCAGAAAGATAATGTGAATAAACATTTCTTTTTTCTATTGATTTCCGTATTGGGTTTAATTCTCATATGCACAATTGATTATTATTTCTGATTCCTGTGATTTGATTGGTTGAAAAGGGTTTTTGTGTAACTGATTTAAGAAAAAAAAAAGTGTAGTCGTGTAGTTATGCTAGAAACAGCAAAGAGCAAATTAAATACCATTATCTAATATTATAGAGGAGAGGAAATGGAACGTTTCGTATTCTTTCCAACTACTCCCCCTTTTCTTTCTTATATCAACTAATCTTAGATTTGATAAAACAATTGTTTAATTTGATTAAACAAAAGATTCTTCAGATAGAAGTTGATATTTTGTGGAAAGAGCTCTACAAGTGGAGATAGAGCAAACTTTAAAAACAAACGTATCTTTACATCTATATTTTTGTAGACAATAAACTTGCTTATTGGTCTTTCTCTCTCTCTCTCTCTCCACTTGGAAATTGAACTCCGCCTCCAGTTTCCTCTTATAAATTTTTTCAAATCCTCCTAATTTGAATTCCACCACTTCTTTTACAAATAACACCACACTTACATACACGATGGAATAGAAACCAGAAAAAGATAATAAATTAGACGAGATGTTAAATTTTTTTCACAATTTTCACTTTTACATTGATTTTGTGTATATATAGAATTGTTCTACTACAGCAAGAAAGAAAGAAAGAATAACTAAGTAGTAGTACTACTACTACTACTATTAGTACAGCTACAACGTTTTGCTTATCTTTTTTCTTTTTTTCTATTGTGTTTTAATTTCAATTTTGTCTGAATTTTAAAACTGAATTGCTATTTCGTTTCTTCTTTCTTTTTCTCTTTCTCCTATATCTATATCTATATTTATATCTATAATGTATGTGTTATGCCTAAATTACTCCTTATACCACTCTTGGTTAATACACTACTATTATGTCGGCGTACTAGCACCGCCACCTGAGTATACTATAAATACGGGTGCTCGGTACCTCTACTTACGTAGTTCTATACTTTTACTCTTCATACGACTATCCGCTTTTTCCCCAAATACACATGCCTAAAGGACTTATGCCCTGTCAGGCCTATGACAGTATGTATGTATGTATGTATGTATGTATGTATGTGCGGTGGTGTCATTTATTAGTAAATTAGCTTTGTGCCTTATCCTCTATATTTCTGTTTTCATTTTTTTTTTTTTTTTTTGAATTGGGTACACGTTTACACCAAAGAGATATATCCAACTATCCCCATAAGCAAGATCAAGGGGTGGTGGAAAGAAAGAGATCAGTTATGATCTAATCTCTTGACCCCGTGGAGCAATCAATAATTTTAAAAAATCTATTCGATGATTAGAGGTATTGCTGTCATTCTAGAATTAAATTAGCAATTTTAAGATATGATTTACCTACAGATTCATCAGATTAAGTTTTATTTTGAGTTAAAATTGGTTCAAACTTTTGATGTAAAAAAAAAAAACAAATTCCCTTACAATATTGATAATTTTGCAACTTTTTCTTCCTTAATAAAACAAAATATTGTTAATTCAATTTACTAGAACTAAAAGAATACACACCTATGAAACCCTATTCAACCAAATAAAACCTTATAAACAACTCTATTATAATCCCAATATAAACAACAAACCAAAAATTTATGTTTTCTTATTTTCTTCATCTAATTTAGAATCCACATAAACCATAATTTTTAAAACATATTCAATCAAAGTATCCATATTTTTATGATTAAAAATATCTTGAATTTTTTTCATAATTTTAAATGATATTCTACAACTTATGATTATTAAATTTTTAATGGCTTCACCTTTCCCATGAAAATCTTTTTCTAATCGTCGTTTTAATAATTGTTTAGTATTATCATTTAATGAATTAATGAAATAATCAATTTTTTGTTCATTATTATCAAGTAATGATATTAATTCTTCAATTTCAATTAAATCTATGGCATCAATATTTCTATCATCTACTTGTTCCGAAAATGGACTACCTAGTAGTGTAGACGTTGCAGAAGAGTCAGAGTCAGAAAAGGCTTCCTCATTGTCATGATAATTTTTTGTTGACGATGTTGATTTGGGATTGAAATAAGGTATATAGGGTAATCTTGTTGATAATTGATTTTTCCCCGTTTTATAAACATAATTGAATATAGACAGTCTATTTTCATAAATTAATTGTAAAATTTTTTCATTTGGATCTTTAGTTATATCACCATTTAATACAATATCTAAATTTTTAGTAATCAATCGATCAAATTTATTATTTTGATCAGTTAAATATTGTTTCATTCTATAATCTTTATCAATATTAATATTAGTATCAAACTCGGTGGTTAATGCATCCACAAGGGTTACATCATTTTTTGGTGTAGGAACAGTGGCAGTAGCAGTGGCAGTGGCAGTGGTAGTTGAACTTAATGATGAGGATGAATTAGACATGTTTGTTGCAGTAAAATTAAGTTTTGGTGGAGATGGTGGAGATATTCCCAGTTTTCTTGATTTTCTGCGAGCTAATCTTTCTGATACAGTTAATGTGGATGATCCATCAACTGTACCTAAATGTGATCGTTTTTTAGGACTATCAAATATATTAGCATCATAATCATTATAATCATCATTATTGTAATTATTGTTGTAATAGTTGTCATTATTTCTATTGGCAAGTAATTTTGAATGAACCTTATCTTTAGTTGTAGTGACAACTATTGGTTTAATTTCTTCGTCTTCTTCATCTTCACAAGAAGAAAACCCTGGTTCATCTTCATCTTCAGTTTCAGTTTCCAGTAAGCTAGTTGTGGTTGAAGCTGTGGATGTGGTGTTGAAATTTCTAATTACTGGAATATGTTTTGAAAATGGAATTCTATTAACAAAAAATGAAACAACTACCATATTAGCACTTTGATATCTTTAGTTTTTTTTTCTGTAAAATATATAGCACAAATAAGAACAATATTGCTAATAATAAATCTAGAATTAAATGCAGATTATCGCCGTTATTGTTGTTATTGACGATGGAGTTCGGAAAATTAAAGTATAAAATAAACCAAACAAAGGAAAGAATGAATGGAGAGGGAGGAAGGGAGGAAGGAAGAAAGAACTTTTGAGTTTTTGACGAAGATACTTAGTTCTTTTTTCAATAAAAGGAATTTTAAAAAATCAAGTTAAGTAATGTGTGGATCTTTTAATGGTAAAATGCAGATAGATAAAGGACAAGTATTAATTATTTTATCTATTGTGTTTATCTTTGTTGATAGACAAAAAAAAGGAGGGAGGAAGGAAGGGAAAATCAATAATATTTAAATTAATTCCAACTTTAATATATGTATAGATTTTGAGAGATTTTACCATTCCAATTTGAAGTTAAAGAAAACATATTAAGGAAAGGATGGAAGACCCAATTAAAGAAGCAGAAGAAGTAGAAGAAAAAAAAATAGCCGAGCTTAAAAATAGAATGACTAAGAGCAAGAAAGAAAGAAAGAAAAAAAAACACCTCCCTTGACTAACCAGCCATACATTAACTGAAATAATAAATTGTCATGTGAAAAATTTAATTTCTTTTTCTAGTTGCGAAATGTTCAAAACTAGAAAACGTTTGCTTTCACAAATTAATATTACTCTTCATTTAGTTTCAACCACATTAATATATATATATATGCAATGTTTGAGAGAAACCCATTTATATGATACGATTCACTGTATTGAACCATTTGCAATCTTTTTTAAATTGTGTTTGGGTGTTTGTTTTAGTAAAAAAATCTTGTACGTGATTTTCACAATTATTGAGTTCACTTCCTCACAAGTCAGTGTTCAAGAAATAAGTTCTGTTAATAAGACCTATAGTCTCACCTTTCTCTCTAGCTGTAAGGATTTAAAACTTTTGAAAACAACCTTTATCTACAAAAAAAATTAGGTCTGGTTGAAATCTACAACTGAAACACGAAAGATTTAGATCTCAAAAAATGGTCTACATCTGGTAGCGATGAACTTTAGGAAAAAAAAAACAAAAATTAAACCTGACACAACAAGCCCAGCTCAGATCTTTGGACACAGTTGCAACTATAAAAGTTTACAAACTATTTAAACTAAGTGAATTCTCCGTAAAGATATCAAATTTCTACTATAACCCACCTATCATATTTATTATGTAGATTTACCAAAGAAAACTAGATCCTTAATTTTATAGACACAACTACTTCAAAAACTGACAACAGTAAACTCAATTCTCAATACAAAAGTTATTTCTAGCTCTTTAATATTCCCGGCTCTTAAAACTGTGCCTCAAATATCTAGTCAATTATACCATGAATGAAGGCGTAGTGAAATCAACAATTGATGATGATGATGATGACGAGTTTGTGTCTGCTTAAGTAATCATGCGAGAATTATTAAATCTGAAAAAGTTATAACAGAAGAAGAAGGAGAGAGAGAGGAAAAAAAAAAGTGTACCCAGTCTGAAAACAAATCTTCGATCCAATTGTTTCTTTTACCAGTTGTATACTATCAACCCCCCCTCAGCAACAGATATTTTCTTCATAGAATATCACCCAATTAATCAAACTCAACTCAATATGGCTAAAAAGAAAAGCAAACTGAAATCTTCTTCTCCGAAACCAAAAGTATCTTCTACTACTGCCAAACCAGTGGAAATTGACAACCAACAAAATATTGAAAATGTTCAAGATTCTCCACTGGCACTTCAACAACAATCAGCAACAGCAGAAGTTTCAGAAAACACAGCAACAACAGCGACACCTCTGGAAGGGACTACGGCTACAACAGAATCATCACCAGTAACAACATCAAATGAAACCGACCCCATAGAATTATCAGTATTAGATAATGCCGATCACGCTATTGACTCAAATTCAATCAAATCAACTGAAGCAGTATTAGAAACTTTAGACAGTGAATTGAATACTATTGCCGACACAAAAACTGAACCACCAACAGAACAAGAATTGAATCCAACATTAGCGAAATATATGCGTAGTTGTCAAGAAGGGAATTTAACTATAGTTAAAGAATTGATTTCATCAGGTCAAGTATTGGTAAATGATACTTTTAGTGATGAAATTACGGGATTACATTGGGCATGTATAAATAATCGATTATCTTTAGTTAAATTTTTAATTGCCAATGGTGCTAATCCTAATCAATTGGGCGGTGAATTGAAAGCTAGTCCATTACATTGGGCATGTCGTAATGGTCTTGTATATATTGTTGATTATTTGATGAGAAATTCTGATGCTGATCCGAATTTACGTGATGCTCAAACTTATAATGCATTACATTTAGCTGTTCATTCTTCAAATATCATGTTGGTGATATATTTATTATTGAGTTGTTGCAGTACTGATTCTGTGAAAAAAGTATATATTGATGAACCTGATGGATCTAATCGAACTGCTTTACATTGGGCCAGTTATCAAAATGATATTTTCACCATCAATGCATTATTAAGATTTGGAGCTGATGTAAGTAAAGTCGATAATAGTTTGTTTATCCCATTACATTGGGCATTTATGAAAGGTTATAAATCAGTGTTAAAGGCATTGGTAGAAGCTGGATCCGATATTTATTTCAAGAATGATCAAAATAAAAATTCATTTGATATTGCTAAAGATATGAATTGTTCGAATACTTGGGAAAAAGTATTGATCGAAACCGGTAGAGATCCTAAAAATAATTGGGCCCCTCTTAAACCTTGGGTACTGGCCAAATTAGGTAAAATTATTACATTTTTAACACCATATTTCTTATTACCACTTCTGTTTAATGTTTTATCAATGGGTGGTGACCAAGGAGGGTTTATAATACCTAAATTAATCTTGGCCATTGGTATATTAGGTGGTGGTATTTATTTATTAAACAAATTAATTATTTCACAATATATCTTTGATGATAAGAAATTAGCCAAATCACCAATTTTAGCCGGAGTGTTTTCTGCCACGGCGTTTTGGAGTGTTTTGGTTTGGTTATATAATATTTTACCAACTACATTTATTCATAATTTTTTTGCCAATGTTATTATGGCAATTTTAATTGCAATTTTCACTTGGTCATTTTTCAAAGCCATGTTTATAAACCCAGGTTTTGTTCCTACTCCAGCTGATAATAATGTCATATTATCTCAAGTGGCTCAATTGATAGAATTGGGGAAATTTGATACTGACTATTTTTGTGTTAATAGTTTTGTTAGAAAACCATTAAGATCAAGATATTCAAAACATAATAAAAGACTTATTGCTAGATTTGATCATTCTTGTCCTTGGGTATATAATGATATTGGGGTTAGAAATCATAAAATTTTTATCACATTTGTTTATTCATTAAACATGGCAATATTTGTGTTTTTATATTTATCATTACAATATTTTGATAAAGTTAAAGATCAATATGATTCTGATGACGAGGGAGAAGGAGAAGGATTTGTTTGTTCTATTTTAGGAGATGATATGTGTTATGGATATAAAAATCATCATTTCCATTTCAATGTTTTCATGTGGGATTTATTTCAATGTGTATGGGTTTCATTTTTATGTATTGTTCAAACATTTCAAATTCTTAAAGGATTAACAACATGGGAATTTAGTTCATTAAATAAACAATTACAAACTAATCGATTCAATCATTCTACTGTTCCTAGAGATTTTGAAGCTGGTGAAGGGATTTCATTAGATCAAACCCAACCTTCAGATGGTCAACATAGACATAATCATAATGAATTTCAAACGTGTATGAATTTATTAGGTATTGATCAATTCATATTGACTTTGAAAATGAGTTTAAAATCACTTTTTTCTAATACTCGTCATGGCAATAACAATACTAATTATGATCCATTAACTTCATTACATATCCCCACTGATCATGGAATTAAACAAAATTGGTTAGATTTTTGGATTATTGGTGAAGAGAAATGGAGAAATGTATTTTATTTACCTATTGATGGCGAAAATAATTTAAATGGGAAAGTGGTAGATTATTATACATTATATAGTTACCATTGATTGTATGTACATATATACATATGCCAAAGCTATTATTCTAAAACCTTTGTATTCATTGTAAAATACTTGTAGTAGATTGTTTCTTATTTTTCAAAATATGCTATCAAAATTTGTTTATCTGGAATTGACAAAATCAAACCTTGACAACAGTAATTTAAAAAAAGAAAAAATTATAAATTAACTGTATCTTTGTATTATTTGGTCGACCCACAACAATAGGTAATGAATCTATAAGTCACAAAACAATAAACCAAGAAGTTAGACATCCATACTTTTGGCAATTGTTTGTAACTTGTCAGACAGCCACTTATACCCACCCAATTCAAAATCCTCCTAGAAGGCACAATGAAAAGGGTAAAGATCATCGCTCCTTTATAAATATTAAATGCATCACCTATGACTAGGTTAGCATCAAAAAAAAGTTAAAGGCAAAACATTATAAGTAGATGACCAGATTGCAAAGAATCACGGTCAAGCAAAAAATTTCATGTTATTATCTCACTTTGAGGGTATAAGGGTAATCTCACTCATCAACCAAGTTGGATTCAGTGGCTCTTTTGAAGAGTCAAAGAGGGACGTGACCTATAGAAATGATCCTATGAAGTACGTCGACAAAGAAAAGAAAAAAGAAAGGGGAAAAAAAACAGAAAAAAAAATTTTGATGATGAGATGATCTATTTATAGTGCGGGATATTTAGAAGCATCTCATGGTTTGGCGATGAGATCAAAGATTAATGAAGAAGAAAAATAATTAGGGCTCCCAAGACATCAAATAAATTTTCATTTTTTGTACTTCTATACACGCACATCTTCATTAAGTCCGCTTTCATTTTTGTACCTGCTAACTCCGACAAGTAGCACAGTGTTAAAAGGAACTCAATTATTAGCTCTTAATATGAGCAACTATATTGTGAAAAGTTGACTGCAGCATTAGGTTCAAGAAGTTAGAGTAATCGAAAACTTTGGCGAAGATCATACCATTAGATTTGAGAGTTCTTTGTAGATCATTATTGGCAACCATTTCTTATGCGGTGGATTTCATTTTTTCATTTTTTCGTTTCGTCTCAGCCAGTGTTACTAAAACTTTGTATGGTGTAAACTATGGCCCATATGTTAACCAATTTTTCCATCAAATCATGGACAACAACACTCAAAACAAAAGATCATTAGATGATTCCAATGGGAATGACACTAAAAGACCCAAACAAGAGGATCCAAAGTATATTTTACCAAAACAAGTGAATACATATCCAGCCACTCTACCGGAAAGAAAGAAAAATATAGAATACATTCTTAATATCTTAACCAAGAAACAACCAAATATCATTAATCCAAAGCTAAAGGCAATAGATATTGAATATGAAATAGCTAAAAAATCAACTAACGCGACTTACAAAACAGTATTTAGACAAGAAGTATTCAAATTAACTAAACCTACAAAACTGCCATCGCAACTTCTGTCACAACAAGAACATCTTAAAAAACTTGATCAAGAAGCAAAAGAATTGAAAATTTTGAAAGAAATGGTTGTTTCTCGGAAAACATTAATAGCTTTTGGATATATAATGGAACCACCTGAATCTATACCAAATGAAAAAATCACGAGAATATGCAATCGATGTGGAACTGAATTTCGATTAGATCAACAATTACAACCAATAGTTTGTGAATTCCATCATGGGAAGAAACAAAGAGGGAAATACATATGTTGTATGTCTAATGTTGATGGACAACCTTGTAGTAAAGCCAAAAATCATGTTTACTTATTAAATACCCCAGAAGAAAAGCAAGCATTATTGCCATATCAGTTTACCAAAGAATTATTTACCACCACCAGCACCAAGAGTAAATCACGAGTACTTGGAATTGATTGTGAAATGGGATTCACCACAAAGGGGTTTGAATTGATGAGAATAACGGCAATTGATTATTTCACTAGCAAAACAGTTTTAGATATATTTATTAAACCTATCGGTGAAATAGTAGATTTTAATACTAGATATTCTGGTATACATGAATTAACCGATGATTTTTTATCATGGGAACAACTGATGGAAAAATTAGGTGAAATCATGGATTCAGAAACAATATTAATTGGTCATGGATTAGAAAATGATATGAATGCCATGAGATTAATTCATGAAAATATAATTGATACTTCGATTCTTTTCCCCAATAAATGGAAAACAGGACCAACTAGAAGATGGAGTTTAAAAGATTTGGCATTCGAGTTTCTTAGTCGTCGAATTCAAACTGGTGAACATGATAGTTGTGAAGATTCTATTGCTGCAATAGATATTGTAAAATATTTTGTCAAAAAACGGTTACAATCTATAGGTTCATCTAGTTGAGATTTGATCAAAAGAAAATGTTCGAATTTACAATGGTTTTATGAGTGGTAAGTACGTTTATACGACCTGGGCTATTTTTAAACATAGTCCACATGCAAACCACTCATCATGACACATAAAACAATTCGTTAATTACTTTTTTTTTTTCAATCATACATAGAAACTATATAAGAATTAAGCTAATATTCAGAAGAAAGACAGAACAGGTATACTATTTGTTCTTTTAAAACTTAATTTTACTTAAACCTTTGGCTAAAACAACACCATAAACACCAAGAGAAAGAATTGAGGTGATATTGACCAAAGTGGAAATACCATGGTATTTGCCAAATTGTTTATTCAAAGCTTTAAGTTCTTCAGTTGGTTGACCATCAGCACCTACATCTTTCTTATCAGCAATCAACTTGTTTCTGTCTTCTTTAATCTTTTGACAAACAGGCAATAACCATAAATAGTTCAAAGCACCACCAACAGAAGACAATGCTAATAATCCAATGGTGAATGGACAATAAGCAAATGGTTGAGCCAAACCTAAAATAATTGGAGCCAATGTTTGACCAGTGAAATAAGTTGGGAATACTTTGTTTTGTAAATTACTAAATTCTTCTCTTGGTAATTTTTTAAACACTAGTGGGGAAACAATGAAGGAATAAAAAGCAGAACCCCCAAAAGTAAGGGAGTAAAACAAAAAATGAAATGGAACTTTAACGTTTAAACCGACTTGACAAAGCATTCTGAGTACGTGATTTGGATTGATGAATTATAAGAATTTTGATACTATTACCGAAATTAAGGGATAAATAGCTAAGAGCTTTTTGTTTTAATTATATAGTTTTTTTTTCCTGGTGTCTCTCCCTGTTTAGTTCGCCACTTTTGTACAAATCATACCATTTTGAGAAAATTCTTAATTCTTATGCTGGGATGATTTTATTTCTTATTGTTTTAATTGGCCTGCTGATTTTTTTT
>OBUW01000704.1_pt1 | contig 13356 bp, 6 predicted proteins | sample 1475761 | NCBI WGS metagenome assembly OBUW01 (sample SAMEA2579908, study PRJEB22360) | human gut metagenome | biome: human gut; feature: human-associated habitat; material: faeces | place: Denmark | collected 2008/2010
TTTTATTATTTTTTCATTCTATAAGGATTACGTAATTGGTACGCTAACTATATATGACTGTAACAAGGCCAGAATGAATTGTGCATTAGCCTTTCATTCCATGCTCTTCCAATTAGTTTGGAATATTAAGAGCTTTGGTTGCTGCGTGACTTGTCTAAGTTAGTATACCTGGTTTCGTTATCATGGTTCAATTTTAAATAATATTAAAAAAGAAAACAATATTATAATGACGTTAGAACTGTTTAGTTAGTAGGCACTGTTCAAAAATATCAGATTCACTGCCACTTTTCGGGATACTATCGAATTTAAGTCGTGGTTCTGTCCCCATTGTTTATCTATCCTGCAATTGCTGAAGCACGGAAATCTGCCCATGCAAAAGATCTTTTATGAGACATATTATAATTCAGACCCTCATGCGGGGTCTAAGAAACATAAACCTTAACTATTATATAAGCATACGCCTGGGGTTGTGATTGACGCATTCTAGAATCAATTCTACTAGCCACAATTATGTTTTAACAGTTACAAACCAGATTAGCAAGCTGGCTCAATTGCTTTTCCAATGGAATTTTGGATAAACATTTAACCAATGACAATAGTGTGTCGTTCTATATAGCCTTTCGCGATTGTGTATTGATAATCTAGAATTAGTAACGTCCAATTTAACTTGGAGCTTGAAGTCAGTATCATAGCTAAGCAAAGCTGGAACCCGTGAGCTTGTAAAATAACAAATTCTGTATTTCATTAGATATTACTGAAAGGAAACATGCATTGTAATAGCCTTATCTATATTCATACTCCATGTTTCAAGGTCAGTAATGTATTTTAATCGAAAAACTTGCATTCTAAGAATGTTTGACTTCAAATCCCACATGTTAAAAGCACGTTTCTAATATGAGTTGTTGTTTTCGTCTCAGTTTTGTTTTGTGCAACTTTTTTTTATTCTCTGGTACAAGTTGAAGATTAGTCACTCATTATTCAATTTTGCAGCTAAATGACACAAAATGAATACTGGTGTTGTTGGAGCGCAACAGTGGCTACAATCTATGTATTTATTGATGACAGTTATCATTTACACTGTATTGAAATAGGATGCAGATTGACTGTTTCAACAGAGCACTTAGTAATCATCAAACAGTGTGTTGCCCCCTTTTTTTTTACACTTAAAAACGTTTTGTTAAAAGAGAAAATTGGTGCTGTTGAATGTTGCTGTATTTTTTTTTGCTTTTTTAGTCTGTTTTTTTTTTTGCATTCATTACAGAAGCATTACCAAAGAACCAATTTCCGGAGTATCATTACTTAAATATTATTGTATATAAGAATTTATATCAATCATACATTTGTTAAGAGCCAATCAGATTCTGCTTATCCTCGGTTAGACCCTTCCAGTTTTGGTTGCCTCTTGGTGAAAAGGTACTGTTTTCTAACCCCGAAGAATACTCTTGGAAATCAGGATAATGTGATAATTTTTTCTGTAGTTTTTAATGCTACAAACCATAATGCTTCAAGAAAAAGGAAATCGTGCTGTTTCCAATTTATATTCAAACTCTTGATAGGAAGATTACATTTCAAGCAGACCAATGAGAAGAGGTTTATTCAAGTTTTGCTAATGCCTCTTTCATTAAAAAGATTTTCTTGTCATTTAGTTCTCTCTTTTCTTTTTGTATTTTCCATTGTCATTGTTTTATTTTTTCTATATTATTTGTTCCCCATGAACTCGTATGTTTACATTTGATATTATTTGAGTTCATATAATTGTAGTTTTTATTATAATTTGGAATAACCAAGTTTCAAATCAGAAATAATACAAGTAACACAAACACCGATTAAGGTTTCCCTGTTGCGCACAAAAATAATCCAATAAATTCTATTTGATTAATTGATCTCTTTTGCAATCAGATAATTTGACGAATTACAAATCCCATGACACGTAGACACATAACGATCCCCACAAAACACCTATGTGATTTTTGTTTTCCTTTATTATTTCCACATTTCTATTGTTTATAGTAATCACGCTAAAAAGTACCATAAGTGGTAGCTAATACCAAAAACAAAGGAGAGAATATATACATACGACAATTATTCTTGCATTTTTTTTTTTTCTTTTCATGTATATATGTACAAGTATTTCCAATATTTATTACCAACAACAGTTCATTATTCTTCTTTTGTTTTTAACATATCCAAGAAACAGAACTGTGGCACTGTATTCTAATTTAAAAATATCTTGCAAGCCAATATTGTAAATTTAAAGGGCTTACAAAAACAACTCATTTTGAAGATTTTCAGCCCATATATATCCACGGATACTCCAAGTATATGATTCCGAAAACCCTATTTACAATTAAGACACATACTTGTTTTATTGGAGACGATTAACTTTTCAAAGCCAAAGACCTTCCCTGTTTATCTTGTATATACATTGTTACCTTACCCATTGGATCCCCCCCCCAAACACAATTTCTTTTACTATAAAGAGAAACAACAACAACTTGTTTTGAAAAAAAGATTAAATATAAACAGAAGAGAATATACATCAAGAGCTTGATAGAAAAACCCACCCAAAAGATCCCATATTAACTTTTCCATTGGTTTCATTTCTGAAGTGTTTCCCAAGTCTAATCATGATATCAAAATGCCCCCACATGGTCTACTTGAAAATAGGTCAGAATATTCAAAATCTTTCAATGTACTTGACTATACACAAATTGTTGACAACAACCAACGTTTATTTTTAAACAATACTATTTTGAGTAAGTTATTAAGCAATATCGTGCATCCACTAGTTTTTAATGGCTTACTTAGTTTGACATGTTGTTACTTTGAGTCTAATGCATATAAATCGTTTTCTTTTGTTTATAATTACCAAATCCGATTGATATTCCACGAGTTATATTTGAGATATCATTTGATTTCTATTAGAAGTTTAACTGACATCATCGATAAGATTGATAGAAGGGACAAACAAAACAGCAAAGATACTGATGACTTGTACATTGGATTGCTAGGGTCGATTCTACTCAACTACATTTCTTTGTATGATGATAACCAAACCTCATTTGCATTTTCGAATGGCATAATTCAATTATCAATACAAGTTATTGAATTGGCTCATAAGCAGAACCAAGACAATTTCAAAGGAGGGTATATCGAACATTTAATATTGGCAAGCAAATCAAGTTTTTTTCCAAGTTACCCTTCCCTTCCGTGTTTAGTAGAGTTCAAAGAAATGCTAGAAAAGTTTAGACGTTACCTAGTAATGAAAAAAGTTCTGAATAACGGTATACTATCTAACATTCATGCACTAAATCAGTTTGTTAACAAATTATTGGGGATTTGTAATACCAACGATAGTATCAATGATAATCCCAAATTATTGAAACAGTTGTTACGAGAGTGGCTACTTATTATACCGACAAATTTATACTTATTTAATACCAACCCTAGTGACAGCCATTATATCCCCAATACTACTCCTACGACCGACACTTTGGCCGCTTTTGCTATCAATAACAACGATAATAATAATATTATTCAATATAAAATAATTGTGATGATGTATTATGAAACATTAAGTAAAGTGTTAGATAATTTTTTCCCCAAAACATTATTTTATAATTTATATTCATTTGGATCATGTTTTACTCGACCAATTGAGTTTGCAAAATTGGATTCTCAAAAAATACGTTTGATTAATTTACAAATTTTCAGTAAATATTGTTTAAAAGTTTGTAAATTTTTCAAAATAAGATTCCAATTATTGAATAATTTACTAACTAATAACTTTGAATATTTAGATCAATTTGTTTATTCAATAAATGAAGTCCCCATTAAGAAATTCAATAATCATGTTTTGAAACCAATAAATTTTTTGCATTTCCCAAAATCAGTACAGTTACCTATTGAAGATTTACAATATATAAACAGTTTTATTCAAGATACAAGCAATAATGACAACAACAACTCCAATCAACTGTTGTATAATTACAATCACCAACATTTGGCTCATTTTAGCACTTCCTTTTATAATGATCCACAAATAAATTTCCATGGAATTAATATGGGATATTTGGCTCACGATCAATATCAATATCAAAATCGTCAAAATAATTGCTTTGGATTTATGAATACCTTATATAAACAGTATTCTCAACTCATTAATAAGCATTTACAAGAATCGTATTCTAATATATTTAGGGGGGATAAAAGACAACAACTGCTACTACGACTATCGGTGTCACTGCCACTGTCACTGTTACTGCCATTATTACTGCAGCACATTTTGCAGCAACAGTCAGTTGAATTGTTAACTGATTACGAACCAGTATATGCCAGACTAATAGAAGAGAATGCATCAATAGAGAACAATTTGGATAATGACGAGAAGCTAGCTTGGATTGTGAATTTTGAAGAATTGAGAAAACAAGAGATGGATATGACAACTGAACAAGATAGTTAATACCAAATCATACCAGACGGATGTGATGACTATGAATTTCAAGACTAAATGAATAGTTTCTCACTAAAATTTTTTTTTGTCAACTATAATTTCTAGTTCCCAAGATATCGGACATAACAAAAACTAGTCACTAAAGTGAAAGGTCTTTCAAGGCTTACCAGAAGTGGTGGCTAATAAGCAAGTACACAAATAAGGCAGTGTTACACACGACACGCCTCATAAACTGAGAATACACTTTCGCTTAAATATGTAAGCCTTGTCACGGCTTTTACCAATAACGTTAAAAAAACAAATGGTGTCAAAATATTCGGTTATAAATAAAATATAATATTGACTATTGTGGAGGTTACAACCCTATTAAGCTTTTGAACTATTTGGGCTAATGCACAAAACAAGATATAGTTGACTTTGGGGGGAAAGCTTTAAATCGGTGCCGTACCCTAATTCCTTTTACCTATTTGTGACTAGTTTTATGTTGAATCGAGATTTAAAGGAAAACCCGCACTAAAAAAGATTTCTCCTAATCTATCGTCAAGAACTGTGACAAAATTGAACTAGCTGTGTCTAGCATCGTTGTCATGCGCCCCGTCATGTCTTTATTTTACAAGTATTAATGATGCTTCATGATTAGTTCAACATTTTCTTGAGAACCCGCATGTGGTTGATTGGTTGGTTGGTTGCCAGTTTACAGAACACAAACAACAAACCACAAAGCAAAAACAATAGAAACACTAAATATATCGGATCGATAACAAATTAGTCATCGCCATAATAAATTGCGTGTGGTAGATGGAAATCGGGTCGGATTCAGTTATGTCGGGTACCAGCTCGTCAGTCCTCCCTTTATTTCGGCGAAACGGAGTGATTGTTACATAAGCGCATCTGGCAGGGTCAGTGGTTTTCATAGTTTGAGAAGTTCCTCAAGTCTAAGTTGCACGAGTTCCTAACCAGCAAAGAAAAAAAATCATCTACAATCATGCACTGACTAACAGTTTATGGCTGTGCTCTTGGGTCGTCAAAATACTTTGATTCGCCTCCCTCCCCCCAATCTAACTAATTGGTTTGATTGATATAGAATTTTTTAGAAAAGAAGATTTATCTTCAACTAATGATAATGCTTAAAATCTTTAAATTTAATAGCCCGTAATTATAGTTTTCTTTAAAATTTGATAATATTGACCAAGAAAATTGAAAGCACATAAATTGACACAAAATAATGCTATTATATAAGAATTTGAAAGGGGGTCATTCCCTAAGTCATCAAAACTTGTTCACTGGCATATATCCATAACCACAGCAAGGAGTAATTTTGTAGTTGAGTTTACAAATACGTCCCACCTCTCCAAGTCTGTTTTGATTTTACTTTTTTGATTACTAAGAATTCATTAATACTGGTTTCCAAGCAATCACATTTCTATTCTCTCCTTCAAATCTATACCGCACGAAAGTAATCTCTTTTGTTTATTGCAAAACAAACGAAGCTTATTCAGGAAGAGTTGGTTTCCAAATAACAAAGAGAATGTATTATACTTATTTTTAATTACCCTTTCAATCCCCGTCGTTATTCTGTTACTTCCCTTTTCCCTTATTTTCCTTATTTTCATTATTTGTAAGAAGAGTTTTGAAAAATAAATTAGGAGTTCAGAAGTTTAAGATTGTACTATTGTTCATATTATTAGCAACAATAAGACCGCCGCTGAAACAAAAATAATCATAACAATAACCCCCAGCGTGGTGTAATTACAACCTTGAACTATTTTTAATATGAAAAAGAAAAGTACAGCCCTTATCAGTACAACTTCCTTGCCGAGACTGACAAAGCTTGTAATCTTTCTAAACTAGTCACCATTTCAACACATTAAAATATGGTCACTTCGCTTAAAAGGCGATAACAAGTTTTTTCTCACTTTCTTGGTCACTTTTGAATTCGTTGGGTCAGCATATCCAGACAATGACAACATTCTTTCACCAAACTGCAAAAGAGATATTCAATCACGTAATCGATTGTTGATTACATAACCTGCCCAAGAAAATTAGTTAGTTTAGTGACTCTTTTAGTTTTTGTGGAAGTCAAATGGCTAAAAAGAAAAAAAAGAGGAAAAAGAAAGCTGAAGTGAACTTAAAATTCTCATACTATCACAATATCAACAACAACAAGAACAACCACAATTAACTACTTCATATAATCTATTAATAAATACTTTGCACTTTTCCCTTCTCCTTCTTCTTCTCTGTCAATTTTCTCTAAAATAAAAACAAGAAAAAAAAAATTATTCAGGTCCTTTCTCCCCCACCAACACAAGTATAATACCTACAACAACAACAACAACTAAAGGAATAATAATATTGAAGAATAAATCCCAGGAGACTAAAAAAGAATAACAACAATAATAATAATATATATATTATAATTTATGGATCAGTTTCTTTTTTTGGTTGAAAATCAGTTAGTCACCGAATAATCAGTTTATACTACATCATTTTTTATTTGTCTTTTCTCCTAGTTAAGACCCAAATTGAACCGAAGCAGTCCATTGGCCCCATTTTCCATTGGAAATACAACGCAGTAAAGATAGTCTAGCTTCAAACCTTGGCATATAAATCCGAATCCTTAGATTGTCCCCCACCCCTTTCCCTATCACCTTTAGCCGTGCCCACTATATACAAGAATAGTTATAGTCAACAACAAATTCCTTTAACCGTCGTTCTACTTATCCAAGAGTCAATTGATTAAGTAGTTGTATGGGAGACTCGCCTCCATTAACGGATATTCGCTCCCAGTTCCTGACATCTTTGTCTTATTCTTCTACACAAAATCAGAATGAAATGTCATCTAATAAATCAAGATCTAATTCCCAGTTACCAAAGAGTCAAATTAAATCTAGTATGTCTCAATTATTATTGTCAGAAAATCCTTTAACTCTGGATGAACAAGCTATACTATCGAAAAGTCTTAATAAATCTAAAAGAAAACCAGTAGCAAAAAATACCACAACAAACAACAATAACAACGATAACAGCAACAGCGCACCTAAAGAGCTAGGGAAGAAATCAAAAAGACGGAAACACAAGAATTCTAAGTTGGGATGTGCAAATTGTAAAGAAAGACGTGTCAAATGTTTAGAAAATTTACCTAGTTGTACCAATTGTATTAAACATAGAGTAAAATGTGCCTATTTGGATTACACAGAAGACCAATTGAATGAGTTTAAGAAGGCAAAGATTTTACAAGAACAACAAGAACAGCAGCAAGAACAGCAACAGGAACAAGAACAACAGAGTGATCAAGAAACAAACAATCAACAACTTTTAAAAACAAATAAAAAGGTTTTAAAACCGAAAAAATCACGTACAGTCCCTTCATTTAGCTTTGGACGAGCAAGCTCAAATCCTTCTGTCCCATCAGTTCTGGCTACTGGTACTTCCACATCATTTACAAATCAGGAGTTGCTTCAACAACAACGCCAACACCATTCTGTTCCCAATATTGGTACGAACTTCAATACAATGGCGTTGTCATCTTCATCGTCTTCTTCACAAGCATCTTCTGTCGTTGCTGGTGACGAAGTCGTTGAGCCACTGCCTGTACCAAGAAGCAATAACGAATCCAGAGTTAATTTATTACCTGAAGGAAATGATTTCCAAATTTTGTTCCCAGCATACCCTGATACTGCTGATTTCCCTCCAACTACTACACCTAGTCGTTTTTCAACTCCACTAGCACGATCTACTGTTTCTACTGCATTTGATTCCAAAAACCATCAGTCACAGTCCACTAGTAGTAATTCACTACCAAATGCTTTAAACGTACCTGTCAACTTCAAGTATACACCCCACCCAGTAGTCGACTATGATGCTAGGTTGAAAGAACTTCTCAAAGTAATTGGTCCAATGATACTAAAGGGTACCCTGGGATTATCCCAAATTCGGGACATCTATTCCACTTGGCTCAATTCGTTCATTTACAAAGCATTCACGTCTGATTTGATGTTCTATTGTTTGCTTAATTTAACGACAAATTTTTTGATTACAAATTGTTTCTGTGATTCGAATAAGTATTTACAAAATAGTGGATCACTTACACCGAATTCAAGAAGTTTACAATTAGCACATATCCGGACTGACTGTACTAATTGGTCACTCCAATATTACGCCTATACAATAAAAGGTTTGGGTAAAGTTTTAAATGATGAAAGCACTGATCCTGATTTGACTGGTTCAGTGAGTTATATATTAAGTTTGATGTCGGTGTATGATACACAAGCTACGTTGAATTCTATTATCTGTTTCAGAAATGGGTTATTCAGTATTTTTAAACACAGTGATATTGCTTATGAAAAAATTGACCCTAATTCTAAAGTATTGATCCCCACACACAAAAAATTGATGGTTAATATTGTTATGTCGATTTATTTGCCTGGGTATGATTCCCATTTCTTGAAGGAATATCAACAGTTATTGACAAGATTCGGTGAATTGATTTTCCCATTATTACACCACTACAACTCCACTAATTCAGGAGCTGTGGCACCAGAGATGGTTAGCTTTGTGGAGTCAAACTATAATCATTTGCTTAGCTTTACGAATGATTGTTTAAACCATTATATTTCGGAAATCAACAACACTTTGTCCGACATTAATTCCCAAGAAGAATTGTTGTTTCAAATGATTTATAGATGGGTGCGATTTTTCCCTGCCCGACTTATTGGTTCAAGAAAGAAAAGCGACCCGTTAGAGAAGATGTTGTATTTGTTCTACAAAGTTTTCAAGAAAGCATTGTTTGCTATCTTTCCTCAAGTGAAGTTTTTCTTTTTGAGAGATTTCGATAGTCCGTTAATGTTGGATGTTTTTGCTTCCGACAATGATTATGACATTTTCGTTGAAGAATTAGAACATCCAATTAACAACTGCTTACCACCTGAGTTATATGAACCAATTTTGAACGAATTAAAGTCGATGAGCAGTTACTTGATTCGGGTTATTACATATTTGCAACTTCGTCTTAACAAGTTGTACAAGTACTTAGTGGTTGATTCGGGTATCGATAGAATGAAACAAATCCATGCAGATATTCTCCAATGGGGGAATTCGATTTCTGATATCACAAAGACAAGAAATGAATTCAAACAGTTGCTTGGATTAGAAGAAGTCTGTGTAACGTCATTTATTGATAAAGTGATAAAACAAGAGAATTATCCAAGTCGGACAGGCGAACCAAAGACTGCCAAGGTGGAACACCCACTTGGAACTGGAACAAATATTATCGATTTTATGACTTTGCAACCATCTGGTTTACTAATCAATGATTTTGATCCCAGGCAATAAAGGGAGCAAGTAGAAACTTGACAATTACGTTCTTGTTTTGGCTGGCTTGGGCTTGGTTTAGTTTAGTTTAGTTTAGTTCGGTATTGTATTACGTTATATTATGTTATTTCCACAGTATCATAGGCATGTTTATACATACCTGCCTATGATTTTGTCTTGTTTTTTTTTTTTCTGGATACATCTTAGTTTATTATAGACATTGAATTTTATATGTTGTAAAATAGTTCTAATCTATGTACATGTTATGTTTTATAGCACTTTAGGAATGTGCTGTAACGATAACAGAATGTGTATGCGTGTGGCTGATTAAATCAAACAAAAGTACACGACAGAATATGTCGTACAATTAATTTTAATTCCAGTGAAAACTTTTTTTTCTTTTTTTTTTTTTTGTATTGCTTTTGAGTTGATTAAACACGCACATCGTACACGTACACACACTCACTCACTCACTCACACACTCACTCACACATTGACTTTGAAACTATACAGCAAAGAGAAAAAAAAATCAAACTTCAACGATTTACAGAAACTAGATCAGAACCATATATAATTCCAAAAATCTGAAAGCAGGGGAAGTAAAACTACATTGAAAAAAAAAAAGAGAGACATAACTCAAAAATTTAGATTGAATAAATACTTAATAAGTGAAATACCCCTTTTTTTTTCATAGAAAGACGTACAATATAAACTAATTTGACATTCATAATGGCCGATAACAGCGACGATTACTCCTACGATTACGAATATTTATATAAAATAGTGTTGATTGGGGATTCAGGAGTTGGTAAATCTAACTTGTTATCACGATTCACCCGTGATGAGTTTAATTTGGAAAGTAGATCAACTATTGGTGTTGAATTTGCTACGAGAACATTAGAAATTGATGGTAAACGAGTTAAAGCACAAATCTGGGACACTGCTGGTCAAGAAAGATATAGAGCCATTACTAGTGCGTATTATAGAGGAGCTGTTGGGGCTTTGATTGTGTATGACATTGCCAAGACAGAAAGTTATGAAAGTGTAAGTCGTTGGTTGAAAGAATTGAAAGAACACGCTGATGCTAATATTATAATTGAATTGGTTGGTAATAAATCTGATTTGGATCATTTAAGAGCAGTTCCAACTGAAGAAGCTAAGAATTTTGCCATGGAAAACAATTTGCTATTCACCGAGGCTAGTGCTTTAAGTAGTGATAATGTTGATTTGAGTTTCCATCAATTATTAAAGAATATCTACGAAATGATTTCAAAGCATCAATTAGAAAACAATGATTCCAAACAAACCAACACTGCTGGTGGACCAACTATTTCCTTAACTCCTGCTCCTCAAGAAAAGAAGAATAAGAATAACGGTGGTTGTTGTTAAGGCATTAGGAAGGTGACAAAAATAGCAAAAACCACATAAAAAAAAGAAACACTAGTCAAGAAAGAGGGATCCAACCTGAGGGAGATAAACAAACACTGCCCCCTAAAAGAACTCATTGAATCCTTCCACCTATGTGGCTACATTTCTAGTTATATTTATACTTATAGCACTAGTAAATGCTGTATACATAATATGTTTAATATATTCATGCAATGATTTTTTTCATTCTACTTACTGGCTTTTTGATTGGTCGATCTAATCTACTTTTGACATCGGTGAGTGGAGCATTGCTTTCTATAGTGAAACTAACAACTTGATCGCCTCGCAAGATAATCAATCCTAAATTTCTCTTGTCATATACTGGTTCAACGTTCGGTGTGTGTTTCTTTAATTGACTATATGATTTCTTGGTAATTCTTGACTCTTCAGTATCAGACAACACCAAATTCATATGTTTATCAAACGACAATAAAGTGCCCAAATAAGTTCTATTATCAATTGTTATTATTTTGATTCGGAAATTTATTAAATCTGACATTTTGGTTTTCTTATTTATCGATAGTTTTGAGGATGAAGAAGACTAAAAGAATTTGTGGCAATGCCATGTTAGTAAATTATTTAATACGAGCAGTCTTAACAAGTTGAATACATACCATGGTGGCTAGTTGTAAATATTGATATACCGTTCTGTGGATAATGACAAAACTGTGTTTTTGTTTCAGTAATGTCAGTATTCTGTCATCTGCTCTGCTTAGTTTTTCTTCTCTTTTGCACAATCCATTTGAAAAATTGTATACAGGTACACGACACCAGATATATAGAATCTTAAAACCCATATTCTTAATTGTTTCAATACACCAGGCACTATACCTTCTATTCAAAAGGTCAGAAATATTTGTAAGTTAATTAGTTTAATGACCCTAAGTTGAAACTATGTCTACTTTTTTGTAGTTATAACTTTACACCATGGGTGAATTAGAAAAGATTTTGCGCTACCAATAGTGTGTGTTTTCGAGTAACTTCACATTTCAATGTCAGTAGTACGAGTCAACCTCCTTCTCTTCCTCGGCACTGTGGTATAAAAAAACTGAGTGGTTCTCATCCTGTTTGGGTTTGATGTTCTGTGAAGAGCTTGGTAAACTCTGTTCTGTGTTGTTGGTGTTTGGCTGAGAATGTTGCACAGGAGCAGTAGCATTTTCAGGGAAAGATGGATAATTAATATTGGTGACATTGATTGACTCGTTCTGTTGAGGTTGTGGTTGTGGTTGGTGACGGTTTTTTGAAAACCCACGCCAAAACATAAATATCATTGGAATGTGCCACATACTTCTAAATCCACCTAATCCCCATCTAATTCTTCTTGGTTGTTGGTTGACGTTGATAGTTTTGTTGACCGTCTTTTTCTTATATTGGTTAGATGGAGTGGTTCTTTTGTAGTTCTGATTCTTTTCTTTGTCTGGTTGTGCATATTGATTTGAATTTGGAGTTTTTGGATATGTTTGTTTAGCATATTGTGGTTTATATTTGGTTGTTTGCATGTTGAAGTTCCTTGCTGTTGTTGTAGTTGCAGTTTTAGCTAAGTCTGTTTGCTGTATCCAGTGTTAGTTGATTCACTTCTTTCATACGACGATCTTTAGAATTCAATATCGACGGCACTAGAGAGGAGGGTAGCTACAGAGTATTGGGTCACGTGTGGTTTTTTGCAAGCCGCAACGAATGGGTGCGAAAGTAGGACCAACTGTATTCTATGGAACAGAGAGCTGGTTTACTGGAAACCCCCCTAATGACGACTGTATGGCTGGTAAATGCATCAACGTGATTTTTTTTACTTAAAGACATACATTTTTGATGTCTCATCTGGAAACTTTGGTAACGGCTGGAAAAATGCGAGATCATTTTGCTTGCCGATCTTAAGATTTATAATTTATTAGTAAAGATTTTGTGTGTATCTTTGGGGCTTTATCTTCCGTCTACAATCTATTTTTTGAGATGACACGGGGAGCAAGTATTTTTAATGAACAAGTAAACTTGTTAGAGGGAGACCTAAGTAGCAACCTTTCTCTGATACTTCTACTAATTGTTATAGTTGTTTAGTGTTGAGTCTAAACCTCCTCTTCTTATATATTTCGTCTGCATTACCTTTCCTTTTTTTTTAGACTGCTTTCCCAAAACTTCTTTTATTGTTTGTTCATTTAAGTTAA
>OBUW01000707.1_pt1 | contig 13324 bp, 2 predicted proteins | sample 1475761 | NCBI WGS metagenome assembly OBUW01 (sample SAMEA2579908, study PRJEB22360) | human gut metagenome | biome: human gut; feature: human-associated habitat; material: faeces | place: Denmark | collected 2008/2010
CTTTTTTTTCTCGTGTTTTCTAATCATTTGGTACACGCTTAAACTTTCTATTAATTCCTTCGTCGTCGTCGTCGTCGTCTTTTTTTTTCTTAGTTCGTCGTCCCCTGTCTACACTCATTGGACGCGCCTACCACCACCATCATTTTAACTCCTTTCGGCATATAGACAGGCCGCCTCAAGCCTTATATGCATACATAAAATTATGCATCAAAATTTCCCCTGAAACGGCAATAAAGAATACATGAGTATATGGATATCAGTCAAATATAAATACTAAAGTGGCTTTCTTTTGGCTCATGTAAATTATACTACTAGGATAGTACCTGGATTATAGTAATCATTATAACATTTAGTTGACCGTTGGTTGTAAAAGAACACTTAATTAATAGAGGAAAAGTATTGGCAACAGAATAAACGCGTCTTGAAAGGCTGGCACGTGATCTATCAAAGTTTATTTTTTTTCTTTTTCCTGTTCATTTTAACGACGCGTTTTTTTTATATGTTTTGAGAGGGTTTTAAAATTTCAACTTTATTGGGCGGGCTAATGCTGTTCCTGAAACATCGATTGAATATCTCAAGTTTAGTTGCAACTCAATACAGAACTTTTAAAACACATATTCAAAAGTAAGAGGTTGATTTTTCCTTCAGTATCCCAATAGTAATACATCGATGTTTTTTTTGGTAGTGGCAACGGTTTTTCAAAGTATGAAATGAAAAAGGGTAAATCAATTGAAAATTCTTTAATTTCTGTTTCTATTTGGTGAGGCTGGAACATTTTTCTACATTGTGAAAGAGATCGGGTCACATAGAAATGACCGTTATGGAAACTTATAATGGGTAGCGCTTAGTAGTCGTAATAGTATTATTACAATTATGCACCCCCATTGGCAGTAAACATTTGTTTACACGAGATACAAAGTAATAGAAACCCAGCCAAGAAAGAAAATCAAATTCGGTTATCGAGTAAGAAAATAGAAATAAATTCACACAAGAAAAAAAGAAGGAATACCATGACGAAGATTTATTACTACCACCACAACAACACTAACGATAGTAAATGACGATATCGATAACGATAACGATAATGATACAGAACTTTAAATTAAATACGGGTGTAGAATTTAACTTTCTCATTTGTTTTGATACTCTCATTTAAAATTTCATATTTCGTCACTTCTAACAAGGGCTTGAGAACTAGTGAAACAACTTGCCAATCCAAATCATATTATCAACAATAAATATGATTTTACCTTAATAAGGTAGTTTTTGATCAGTACTACTACCCATTTTTCTCCCTTTCAATTGAACTACGAACCAAATTTATATTCTGTTTGTGAGAAATAGATTTTTGAACTAAACTAAGCTAAACTAAAAAGATATAAAAGATTAGTTTAGTTCATTAGTTGAACTATCTAAATAGATATCTTTATATTTTTTTTAGTCCAACTCTAATCTCTCTCAACAAAAGACAATAATTTTAGTAACCTTTTTTTCACTATTATTAAATGAAGATATGATTAGTAGACTTTAACAATGGTTATGACGATTCAGCTTTGTGAATGTGTGGATGTGTAAGTGGGGGGGCACACATCAATATTAATTATTGATTATCGATTCTCGACTCGAAACATGTTTTTGTAAACGACATCAATCAATTAATCAATCAATCAATCACAAAAATAGACTCTTTAAAATTCCGATTTATTCAACAAAAGATCGTCAAAGATTCTGAAACATTATAAAAAAAATCTAAATATTCAACAAACAACAACAAGGATACATAAACGCATTGTGTACAATATAAAAGAGAATCACCAAGAAGAAGAAGAGTAATCTTTATAGCCTAAATAAATCAATAATAGCAGTTATAACAATATACATGTAGATTTGAAACAGGTGTCAAATTTTTTTTTGTAATTATGTTTTTCTTTGTAGTAACGATCTAATTGCTATAGATGTAATGGTAATATAAGACTATGGGAAAATGAATCATGTCACGTGATACACAGCAAATAATAGACAGAAAAGCATAGGCGTTAGTTGAACGAATGATCAATACAAGTTTTCTTTTTGAATGAATGAATAAATAATATTATTGATACTATATATATACGGTTACAAATCATATTAATAATTACAGGAAACTTGTTCTCCCTTCTACATAACCACACAATTTTCCTTTTTCTTTTTTCTAATACTGAATTTACTCTTCTTTGAAGGAGCTGTAGGAGTGGCAGCAGAGGAACCAGAACTATTCTTTTGTTGTTGATGATGTGGTGCTACACTTTCAATGATCAGTATATTTGATTTTGTGAGCACAACAGTATTTGTAGATGGATGAACACCGCCATCGTTGTTGTTATCATTATCATCTTGATTAAATGAAGAACCACCGTATTGTTGTTGCTGATGTTTTGGATCTAGAATATTACTAACACTGACATTATCATTATCATTATCATTATCATCAAGAAGTATACTATCACCATTAGTCAAATCAATATTAGTTGAAGTTGTAAAACTGCCATTCAGTTCATAACGAGTCAATTTTAATACTGGATCAATCCCAGTTTGTAATAAAGTATTAGCAATATATAAATATAATTTGATCCATAAATTTTCCAATTCTTTAGTGAATTTTGATCCAAATCTTTCTTGAAAAGTTTGAACAAATGCTTCCCCCATCAATTTAAAATGAGCTTCTTCAATATTTAAAACTCTTGAATGTAATTTACCCAATTTAGCTAAATATTCATCTAAAATTGATAAATTTTCCAATTGTGATATCGTTAATGAAAGTATCCCGGCCATATTAGCTGCTTGATGTTTAATCGATGGGAACATTTTTTCTAATGTTGGATCTTTACTTAATAAATTGAAATATAATTGTCGACAAAATAATGATGATGCAATAGTGGTAGAATCAAGTCTCGTCATAGTATTTGTATTTGTACTTCCACTACCATTAACATTACGAGACGATTTTCTTTTAATGATTCTTCTTCGACTATTATTGTAACCAGTGGGGAAAGCACCAGGAATACTATCATTATTGGCATAATAAGCATTAATATTTTCTTCAATATTGCCTTCTTCATCAAGATCATAATTATCAATACCACCATCATCAAAAATTTCATCTTCATTACTTTCTTCTAATAACATTTGATTCCAAGTATATCTAAGTAAATCAATTTGATGTTTATTTAATTGCAATTTGACTTTATATTGTTCTTGTTTTTGTTCAACATAATATGATTCAAATGATATTCTTGTATCCAATCTAATCAATTTATAAAATCCATCTTCTAAATTATCCATAGAACTATTCAATGTCACTAAATCTTCATTTAAAATATGTTGACTATGTTGACTATGCTGACTATGATTACTATGAGTATTGTGAAGAAGATTATTAGTGTGGTTAAGATTACTATGACGAGATGTTGATTGATGAATATATTGAGGAGATTTATTCATCATATAAGAAGGTAATTGGTGTTGATGTTTGCCTGAATGATGATTTGCTGGAGAATTGGGTGATACTGAGCTAGCAAGTGTGGAATTGTTATCATACGACATGGAACTAGATATTGAATCAGTATCATTTGTGAAAATTGTGGAACGATTACTATTATATTTACTAATCAAAGATGAATGCATACGTTTGACATTATTAGTAGTGGATCCACTAGTAGCAGTAGTAGCAGCAGTAGCAGCAGTATTAGTATCGGAATTGTTTGACATCAATGAATTAGTAGAAGAAACAGTTGAATTATTTCTTTCAAAGACATTTTTCTTGTTAGAACCTAATGGTTGATGGAAATCAGAAGCAACAGAATATCTAAATGTTGTACTCATATTGGGAAGTAGTAGTAGGAGGGAAGATATAAATTTGAGATGGAGGGTAGGTAGGAGGGTAACAACTGAACAGCTAATAAAAGAAGTAAAGACAAAAAAAAAAGTCAAATCGAAACAAAAGAAGGGAAAATGGGAATCTTGACTTGATTTATATAGTTTTTGACTTTTTCTAAAAAAGTGGAGGCAAAAGACAAGACAAGGCAAAGAGAATAAGAAAGATTTGTGTAAACTATTAAACGAATAATCAATGTTCAAAATAAAAATACAAAACAATATAAATAACGAGTCGATAATAATAATAATATGCCAAACTAACTAAACAAGAATAGAGTAGTAGTAAGAAGAAGAAAGTACCAAGAAGTAAATTTGACTTTTTCAAGCAATATTGATTAATCATAAAATGTACAAAGCTAATGGATTTTTTTTTAGTTTTTGTAACAATTATTTAAACCTTGCATTATACATATAATCCATTATAATATAAGTACATGTACATATGTACATGTATATGTATAGTAGGGTAAATTTTTAATTTCACATTCATAATTCAATGTTATTAATTAATCAATAATTGTTGTTGTTGTTGTTATCTGTATCCATTATTATATAATATGTAAGATGGTATAAATCATTATTATGTTAATACTATCATTTTGTATACACTCATCACAAATTTAAACAATAATGGCAGTAGTAATATTATTGTTGTTAGCTAATCAACCAATAATTCAAAGATGATTGTAAATCAAATATTTTTTTTTCATTCATTGAGTTCTAATACTCAAAAGAATGTTTTGATACTGCTGAAACAACATATTGGTATGGGGTTTGAAACCCTCCCCCGTACTCAACTCTATAATATTCATCTCCAAGAATAATAGTCTATCCAACTAATTAACTTTGTTATAAGATGATTTTAAATTAAATACAGAAATTTGTTATTTTGTGAATTTAAACTAAAAAAATTAATAAAAATTTTGTATCACTTTTATTTCTAAAAGGTGTGTGTTTTCCCTTTCGTCGTCGTTTCGCAATTTCTTCCAACTTCATCATCATCAACAAGCACCTTTTTTTTTTTCTTTCTTTCTTAACCTCCCAAATCATAGTTAATAATATCACTTTTTTATTGGTTTTGATTCTTGTGGTAAATGTCTTTCTTTCTTTCGTTCTTTCTATCTCCATCTTCTTATTAATAATGGAGGGGTTTAGATACACAGGAAGAGACAATTCATTTATCCGGTTATCCTAATCTTTCCTTTTGATTTGGCTCGTGTTTTTGTTTCTTTCTTTCTTTATCTTTTAATGAATAATCTATAACCCCCCAACTTTAAAATCGTCAATTAATCTCAAGAAAAGTTTCTTGATAGCATTTACGGGTTATTAGGAAAGTAATTTCTTTCTTAAAATTCCATTTTTTTTTGAAGAAAGAACAATATTCGTCACTTTATTGTTTCACAACCAGGATACTCTATTGATTACTACTAGTACTACTACTATAAGCCTTATGCTATTTCTCTTTTTTTAAATCAATTTGTAGTTCTTAATCCTCGACTAATTAAATCTCGGTTATATATTATTAAATTGTTATCAATAGTTATTCCCACTGATTTTCAAATATCATCATCTTCTTCTTCTTCCTTTTTGTTTCTTTCTTTGTTCTTATATTTGGTGTATTGTTTGGAAAAAAAAAACCAGCATTATTAGTACTTTCAAAAGGCTTATCATGTTGTGGTTTATTTTGCTCGTTTAGATTAGATTACTATTAAGTACTACCACTGTCATCATTCCAATTCAATATAATCGTTTACAATTTAATCTTAACTTGTACATATTGCAGTTCACAAGGTAATCTATAATATTGTTGATATCTTGTGAGTACAAGAAAATTAAAAATTTAAAACCGATATGTAAATCTATCGTCTGATAATTTACCTAGTATAATAAAGAATATACTATTGTTTGCAAAAGAATGTTAGTTATTCACAGTAACTGCAAAAGTTGCAAATTCCTATTAAAACTTCATTCTACAAAATAAAATCGAGCAATCAGTCAATTCAATCCAAAATTTCATAGTATAAGGTATGGTATGGTATGTATGAGTCGGTCCGTCGGTCCGTGGGTCGGTCGGTTGAGTCATCTTGAGCGATGTTTAGCCACAAATCTCGGTCTTAAGTGTTTTTTTTCGCCAATTCTTGCCAGTAATATTAGGTACAGATGAAACGTCCACCTAACCATTATACTAACCAAGCAATCAAGCAACTCGTGCCATATATTTTTTTAAAAGGCGCAATATTGCTTTATTTTGCATATTTTTACCGATATTCATACCAAAAAAAAAAAAACAAAAAACAATAACCCGCCCAAAAAAACAAACCTCCAAAATTTGGGGGAAAATTGGAAGACTGGAAAAAGGGAAAAATGGAAATACATTTCCCAAAAAACCTATTGTTTAAGTCTACTTTTCAATAATTTTCAACATGTTGGTATCAATGTAAAGTTAGGTTGTGAAGTTGTCATGTTGTCGGAATGACAGGGCGGTGGAGTGGGGGACTGAGGCAAAACAAACAAGAACTTTTTGAATGTACTGCTACTAACAACCACGGAAAGAAGGTGTTCCGGTTTTGTATTATCTTTTCTTGTTGTTTGTTACTAACCAATTTCTCCTTCCTAACCAATGCATGCATTCCAATAATAACAATTTAAGTATTACTAGACACATGCAACTATCAGCCAATTTCTCTTCTTGTGTTGTATCCTTTTCTTTGTCAATTTCATTTCACTTTATTATTTAATATTCTTTTTAGTCGTATTTTTTTCTTCTTCTTCTTCTTCTTGTTGTCTTTCGTCTTGTCTTTCTTCTATATTATTATTTGCTTTAGCGACCTAATACCGAAATCTTCTATGGGTCACAATCACTACCCTAAAATGCTACCAATAATCAAACTTTACACAACAAAAAAAATCGTACCATTTTTGAAGGCGAAATAACGATCGGAATGGTATATTCATTATGAAAATTCCCGATACTAAAAGTAGGAATCTAGACGTTTTAAAACTTGTCTTTTTTGACATGCATCGAGCAGGAACAGTAACAAAATTACAAATCCCGATTTGATTTTTGGGTTTGATTGTTTTGAGCAAAAAAAAGCCAAAAAAAAAAAAAAATCGTAAGATTTATTTTCACAACCGTTTTACTGTTCCACCTTTTTTTTTATAGGTAGATCCGCCTTTATCAACTCTTCGCTTATTACAAACTTATTGAAAGCCGTTTCGGGAATGATATACTTATACGGAAGAGGTACTTGATTACATTCTTGTTATACACTGGAACTAGTTTCATCAAATTCCTTTCTCTCTGATTGAGAGCTATATTCTTTTTTTTATTTGTAATTAAAAAACCAAACCAAGGAATAATGAATTAAAATTATTCAAGAAATTAATGAGACCACTTTTTTTTTATTTATTTCTTTCCTACATGATTGAACCCTATGAAAATGAAATTGAGTATTATTATTATTATCCACTTCCAACAATATAAATAATAATAATAATTAGTAATGCCTTCAGAAGGGTTTTGGGGGTTCGGGGTTTGAATTTTCTTACGGTTGCTTAACCCTGACTAGTGCTAAATTTTTTTTTCAATTCCTCCAACCCCCCCAGTTGAAAAAATTCAGGTTTCCATCAATCCTCTTCTTCATGGTAGCAACGTATTTCATTACTAATTTAATACTAACAGTACACTGTGTAATAATAATTTTCCTGTTGTTGTTGTTGTTGTTGTTGTTTTTGGTCCTGATTTAGTAAATTGAATGTATCTATCTATCAATATGTACTGCAATGCCTCAATTTTTTGGTCCAATTTTGAAAGTATTGCATAAGTAAACTTTTGCCTTATTTCTTATGGAGACCAATGATATGAAGTATATGTATATGTATGCCTCTATTCAACCGTATCTGTATAAGATTAATTGTATTACTTAGATGATGTTCAATAATCAATATTACGAAGAGATGAGATGACCTAAATAAGAAAAAGTTTCTGGCCAAGCAATCATATTTTCCGGAATTTTTGGTAGCGGATAAGTTTATAACCCGTGCCAACTCCGGTATTTTTGTCGCCATCACGACCAAAGCCACCACACTACTAGTAGAAATAATAGTCGTGGTAGTGGAAATAGAAACAATAAGTTTTTTTTTTTCCTTTTGATTTTGTACTCAGTTGGTAGCTTTTATGTTTTATTTTGTGTGTAAGGACCAATACTTTACAACAAAATAATAAATGGGTAACAAAACAAATCATCTAATACAGTCTTCCGTCCCTCCTTTCTTCTTCTTCTTCTTTCCCCCTTTTAATAAGTATTTCATTTTCAATTAATATATTAGATCGTTATTACAATAGATCAAACAATTGAAGAGTTGCAAATACAAAGAGAATAGACTTAAGGCGGTGGCGGTCAGTTCTCTAGTATATATCTGAAGATTGCATATTTTAGAATTGAATATAATCAAAAAAAGCCATAAATTAATAAAGAAAGAAAACAAGAAAAAATCTTGTGTTAGAAATATTTCAATCTTACACAAATCATCTTTCTTTGGTTGTAGTAATTATTACTTGTCAACTGATGAATGAGCCAGCCAATCTACAATACGTTTTAGGTGGTGGTGATTGTAATATTACTTTGATTGCATGTTTGATTTGTATTGTGATCAAAATCTCATCAATGTATGCATGTAAATAGGTCGCCTCAATTATTCTACATCTTTCCGCCTCAGATTCAAATTTTCTCTTGTTTATTTTTGAGGAGGATGATTTGGGATCTGGATCTAGGTCTAAATGTAATATTTGTTAAAATATAACAGATTGAACAGTAGTAATACTAGAACGTTTTCTTTTTCTTTTTATTTCTAAAACCAAGTCTGGACGTATTATTAGTATTATCTGCATAGACAAAAAAAAGCTTGATTTCAACTCTCTGATTCTTTTGGGCTTGAGATGTACATGTAGATGCTGCTTACTTGAGGAAGAGTTATAGATTAGTATGTGTATTAACAAAGAGATCAAAGTAAAGAAAGATGATGTTGAAAGGAGATCTGATATTGTGGGTGGGCAAAACAGAAACAAAAAAAAATATATTTAACTAATTTAACTCAATTAGGAAAATATATTACCCACACACACACACTAAATTTTAGTCTCCTCCTATTCTCCTATTTTGTTGTTTTGTTCAATTAATCACAAAATAAAGATTGAATTAAACCCAACATAACATCAAATAGTTCAACAATAACTCAATTCATGAGCTATTGTTGTTAGTTGTTAGTAATGTAATGAATAGTTCGTAAGTAAGTTTGAAATCTCACAACACATACGCGCGCACAAGTAGTGACGTTCATTATCAAGTGGAATCTGTAAGCGAAGCCTGCAATGCTTTCCAAGAAAACAAATCTGGAATATCGGATCAAACATTGCTCTTCCGCGTGGATAACACCCACTTGAAACTTACTAGTTTTACAAAACAATAACAAGTATCGCCTCTTTGTTTGAACATTTCTGGGGGGCGTTTTATGAAATTTTGGGTGTGAAATCGTGCAAGTGAACAAAAGAATAAGTGAACAATAAAGGCTACAAACCATATGGACCACAAACCAGAAACAACAACAACAACAACAACCATTACTTGCAAAAAAAATAATAATCAAGATAAGTAAGGCTTATAATAATTATAAAGCTTATTGTTTTATTATTTAATATAATAGAAAAAAATAATTGATAAGCCTCAAATTTGGAACCTAAAACTCGGAAACAATCAAATTGGCGGATATACAATAAATCAAAAAAAACAAATACAACAAATACAACAAATACTATTACTATTTATGAATAAATAATAATTCAATATGTTGATCATTAATTATGTAATCGCTAACCCAATCCAAAAGAAATACTATGTAGAACTGATTAAAAACTTTTGAAATTCGGAAACAATTTCATTGAGTTTACGATTATCCCGATACCAGTTGATAAGTGTGGAGAAAACAAGTAATTAACTAGAGATAGATTTATCGGAGATTTTCAAAGAAATCAAAAGGGGGATTACCGCTCAATACTATGATACATCACAGTGTATTCATAACTGTACGATATAAAATCACTCTTAATTTAACTGAAAGGGGTAAAAAAAAAAAAGAGTACAAGTAATTAAGAAAATTTGCAGTTCCAATTTCTAAATAAAAAAATCTAATCTGTATCTGAAATGACATAATTTAATCTAAAACTTGATTTTTCAAGAAGAGCTTAGTAACAATCTAGCTAGATATATAGATTTAATTAGTTATAACTAATAATTAGTCAAAAATCACTAAGGTTTGAATTTTACATGTAAGTACGTACGTATCTCTCTAAAAGAATATATTATGTTTTTAATCAATGCAGATTTACTCGATTGTTGATCTTGGAGAGAGTGATTTTATTTCCGACTTGAATTTCAACAACAACAAACAACAATGTAAGTTGTGGAAACAATTGGAGAGGTTCATAACATATAAAGAAACATGAAGGCAAAAGAACATGCTGGCTTCTTCCATGGAAATCATACACGATATCCATACATTGTGTATGGTTTGTTTCCCCTCCCCCCCCCCCCCCCCCCCCACGTTATACCAAGAAAAACCCACCCATTGGAGATTGCATCATCTCAAGTTTCATAATCAAACACAAAACATACACTATCTATTACTATCTTTGAAACACAGAGATACACAAAACGTTTCCACTACTTCTTCTTTCCTGTTTAAAATACAATATTCGTGTAATCACCATCTTTAATAACAATGCTGGATTGTTGGATTGCTGTAAAGATGTGTTAAACTATATGTTTAGTCTTTGGATAATAAGATACACAGAAAGGAATAATAATAAAGTCTGGAATCGATTGTTAAAACTAAAAAAAATTTAGAATAGATTGCAAAAAGACTTTAAACGAGTAAAAAATTCCACTCTCTCTATATATACAATTTTAAATTTGCGATTTAAACAATCTTTAAGCTTATTTCAAATTTGTATCAACTATCAATTAAAGATAATTTAGCTTGTTTTATATATATACAATGGATATTTCAACCTACAAAATTCAAATTCTATAGAGTGGGTGAGTGGGTTAGATACTTTTTGTTGTTGTTGCTCAAATTTATAACTTTTTTTGGTGTTTTTAATAAGGATTTGTAGTTGAAACGTTTCATAGTGCTACTATTAACAAGTTAAATATCCAATGTATTCATATTTACATCATCACAGTGTTTTGGTATTACTCCTCTTAAGTGTGTAAGTTTGAATAACACCACCAAGTTTAAATTATAGTGATTTTATATATCGATTGTAGCTCTCTCTTGATATTGGAAAGATTTAATGGCTTATGCATCAAATGAGTTGTCATTTCTGAGGCTTTTAACATTTTCCTTTATATGTATATTTCCTAAGCCTGCATTGGAACAGTCTATAATTCTTCAATCCAATCCAAAATGGGCTTTCTGCTTGCTAAGAATAAGAAATACTTGATAATTATTTGATGTGTAAAATTCATAGTAAATATTTTTGCAAAAATACTCCAACAAAATCTCACTTCACGGAATAAATGAACAAGTAACAGTAGTGACCACTATGAAGATTCTCCACTTTTACATTTCTTTAATAACCACTTCTTAAATGAACATGTGTTTCCAGTGTTTAATTGCCATTAACCCCAATTACTAATAATTGTTAGAATCTCCAATCAACCCACTTGATTCAATTTGAATAATCTTGAGCAACAAGCAACACACACACAAGATTGTTTACTTCGCGCACACGACCTTAAATCACCACCAATAAATTCTTTTTTAGCAGCCAAAAGCAAACAAACCCTTTTCTATAGTGTGATAATTAGTGGTTATACCCTTGATTCATTATGCTATCCCTAACAAAAACCCAACAGCAACAGCAACAACTAAAACTCATACTGAAACAAAAACTATAAATACAGCCCAAATATCTCTCCAAATATTCAGTTTTTTTTTTTTTTCTTTTCATCACTACTTAATCAAGTATCAAATCAATCAATTAACTAATTCAATCATTATGAGATTTTCAATTGCTACTTTATCTTTAGCTGCTTTTACTGTTGTCAATGCCGGTTATATTTCCCGTGGTGAAGGTTTAACCAGAGGTGAGAAATACGAAAGACATGAATGTGATTTCGATTCTTTTGAATGGAAATTTGGTTTAGCCGTTAAAGAATTAAAACATCATGGTGACAAGAATTGGGATAGAGATGTTGATTTGGATTTAGTTTATGAAAGTGATAATGGTCAATTATATCATGGATGCAAAGAAGTTTATAAAGCTTCTAAATGCAGAAATTGTTATGAAACTTTTGAATTCAGTGATAATGAAAGTAGTGATGATGAAGGTAGTGGTAGTGATTGTGAAGATGATGAATGCAAGAAGAGAAAGAAGAAAGTTCATAGAAACTACAAACGTGGTGGTTATGGTAGTGAACGTAGACAAAGTGATTGTGAATCTGATTGTGAAAGATCTGAACGTTGCAACTATCCATTCTGTGAACTTTATGAAGATAATTGTGATTTGCTTCTTACTTTATGTGATGGTGTTTTACATGATGATAGACATGCCACTGGTGAAATTGTTGCTAATCATCAATTCCAATTTGATAAACCACCACAAAAAGATGCCTTACATAAAAAGGGATTTTCCATTGTTTACACTCATGGTAATTACTATTTGGCTCTTGACAACAAGATCAAATTCTGGCATTGTAAAGTTGATGACAATGGATTATACAAGATCTACGATAAATCTATTGGTGAACAATGTTGCGAAATTGAACTTATTATTTTGAAATCTGATAAAAAAGCTGAATTTGAATTCACTGATAGAGAAAGTGATAGTGAAGGTAGTGATTGTGATGATGATTGCAAAAAAAACAAGAAACATGGTAAAAAGCATTCAGGTTATTAAACAAGGGTGAATAAAATCAAAAAAAAAAACTAAATGAAATTGTTTTTAAAAATTGTTAGTGTGCAAAATGGGGGCGGGGTGGTGGTTTTAGTTTAACTTCTTGGTTAATGTTTGGTGATTTCTTTGTTTCAATTCTTCGGTTTTTTCAATTCTTCTTTATTAATTGACATGATTGCAAAAAAGAGGTGTTTAATTATCAATTGATTTGATTTGATTTGATTTGGTACTGCTATTTGATTATAGTGGTTAATAAGTGTTCATTCTTTTGTTTGAAATGGCAATCTACTATTATTTGAAGGAGTTTTTTTTTTTTCTTTTCGGTTAATTTTCGGTTTTATGTTTTTTTATTTTGATGAGTTTATTCCTTCTTTTCAATTTCAATTATATATATATATATATTTCTTTTCTTTATAGTTTCATTTAGTTTTTCCTTGTGATGAATATATCAAA
>OBUW01000713.1_pt1 | contig 13146 bp, 8 predicted proteins | sample 1475761 | NCBI WGS metagenome assembly OBUW01 (sample SAMEA2579908, study PRJEB22360) | human gut metagenome | biome: human gut; feature: human-associated habitat; material: faeces | place: Denmark | collected 2008/2010
ATCACCGCCACAGGGACGGGCGAAGACCAAAGTGCGCAAGAGTTCGGGCACTACCCGCCGTACCACATAAAGCATTCCTGCAATACCGCATGCAAATCGAAGAACGTCAATGATGCCGGCACCAGAATCTCCCGCCAGCATTCGCGCCCGTCAAGGCGCAAAGTGACTCGGAAACGAAATGCCGTGTTGCCATTGCCTGCCATGAAGACTCCCTTATCAACGATGAAGTTATTATCACCGTAACAGAGTCCAGGGCAAACCACTGCATTACGAATCTGATCCGCGCCCTCAGAAAAGGCCGAATCATCTGTTCAATCTCCGTGTCCTGTGGAAAAGACTCGAACAATAACCGGTACTGTTCGTCATCAGCAAGTCCAATATGCCATGTGACTAGGTGCGGGACACTCATGTGATCAGTCGCTATGGTGGGGAGACGTGACTTCGGTTCGTACTGTCGAGCAGACGCGAATGGGGATAGCCGTGATGCTCGTGCCCAATATCGGCTGGGGCGTGCTGCCGCTGTACTGGCGCACGCAGGGCTATGCGGCGTTCATGGTGATTTGGGTCGCGATCGCGGTGTATTCGTTCGGCGCGATTCGGGCGTATTGGGAGCGGCTGAAGCCCTATGCTCGTTAAGCGCTTCCTTAACTCCCCACCCCGAGGGGAGCTGTCGCCGTAGGCGACTGAGGGGAGGTCGACACAGCAAACAGCAGAAACCTCGCTCCCGACCAAAGCCACAAGCACCACTCTCGAAGCAAGCTTGTACAAGTTCTCCTTAAATTCCCGCTCACTCCACTTAATGGGATACGCATTGTACTTTTCCAAAGCGGTTATTAGCTGATTGTCAATGCGCCGATCCGAATCATTGAGGAAAACAACCAGTTCACTTGGTGTCTTTCGTGCCGACTGCGTATCCTCCCATGAAAACAAGGTGCTGGAAATGAGTCGTTGGGATGGCCGCGTAATTGATGTGCAGAATCGTTCCGGCTGTTTATTCGTGAACGGCAACACAAAGTCATACGGGCATAGCAACCCAGACTTGCCACGGAATTGAGCGCCTTCCACATACCGTATGTTGTTCGCATTAAAGAACATACGAATGTCATCTGCAAAATACGTCTGCACATGGGCTTGGGCCAGCATAGACATATCGCCAACTTTGATGGTAGCTTGCAGGAACCGATTCTTGGCATCAGCAAAATCAGCAGTATCGCTCGTCAGAGTAAGCTCGTCGCCGTTACGTTCAATACCAAACTGATTCAGAATATCTTTGAGCACTGTCAAACGCGATTCCGTCAAAGTCATCCCATGCGACTCCAAACGGCGTAATGTGGCACAGCCATCAGAGAACGTCACGCTGTTCTCCCAAGGCTTCACGTAGAACTGCGTATAATCGTTGTCTTCATCCAGAAGCGGAACATTAACTTCATACCACTCATCCAGTTGCGTATAAGTCGTGTTATCAGACAGCCATTTTCCGTAACTACGAATTAATGAGTCAAAATCAAAACTCGTCATACTTTCTTCTCGTCGTAAACACCACGATTCATTTGACTACAAACTTATCTGATGCAATTGGAATTGCTTCTCGCCTTTATTCAGGGTGATGGACTTCGGAGACAAAGCTTCCTTCAGCAGTTCCGGCATACGACGAGCTTCAGCATCTGTCAGTACAGCCATTGACGCCTCTTCCCCGAATGCGATTACCCAGTGGAAACTGACTACATCAGACCAGTATGCACCGCCAATTAGCGGCGAGTAACACTCCACCCGCTACAATCAGCAGTATGGTTGTTCCGCAAAAGCCAGCGTTGGCTCAATTCGAGGTCATGTTCGAAGGCACGCCGCTGATTCTCGAACGCGCCACCGATTACTGGGAATCAGGCCGAGTGAGTTCGGTGCAGGAGATCGCGCCGCAGCTGTATCACGCGCGGTTGGCCGGCAGCGACGATGACTATTACGACGTTGACATCCGCCTCGGCAAAGACGCTCACGGCGAGAACACCAATGAAGCAAACACCGATGACCAAGCCACTACCAGCAGTAACACCGACCACGAATCCACAACCGACGATAATTCGATTCGCATACAATCCGCCGCGTGCACCTGCCCGTATCAGAGAACACCATATTGCAAGCATATAGGTGCCGTGCTTTACGAACTGCGCAAACAGCTCATTGGCGCGCACGGCAATCACTACAATGATGACACCGCCAACGCTCACGATGGCGTCATCGCACTCCCCCGCACCGTGCTGGATCCCATCCAGCAACACCTCGACGCGCGCGCAGAGCAAGGCAAAGGCCATCTGCTGTTCCTGTGGTCCACCCAACTGCGCGAAGCCGCAAAGACTTTCTGCGCCCAGCCAGACGAAGAACGACCGCTAATCCCGCTGATCGACGCACAAACCATGCTCTCCGACACAATCCGCCGATGCCATGAACGTTTCATTATTCATATCAGTAAGCACAGCGATGCGTACAGCAAATCCTGTGACTACACAGAATTCATCAAAACCGTGCAGGCTATCGCGGGCAATGCCCTGCAATCCAGTGATTACGCGAGCGCATGCGGCAACCTGCGACTGTGCATACACGAAGCCCACGCGCTTCTGCTCTCGTCCGAGAACGATGATGGCTCCGAACCTTTGCTCACGCTTATGGATGATCTGGCGATGCGCGTGCGATGCTATATGGAGAATGTGGCGGAATTCGCCGACTCCCCTACCGCCGGCAAGGCATTGAACACCATTGCGCAGGCCGCGAACGACAAGGACATACGGCAATTCGAACCATTGAACAGTATGTTGCTGATTTCCAGCGCGCTCGCTTTCGCCCAATATGACGACAAACGCATGTGGGCCTATGACGTGATCGAGAACGCGATAACGCGTAATCTGGAATACTCGTTCAACGAAGAGAGCGAAGAAAGCGACGAGGACGAGGATAACGAGGATACGAGCGAAGTAGACGACGAAACCGACTTCATTTCGGATGAATCGTTACACGTATTGCAGTTGTTCACACTCATGAGCGCCTACGACCTATACGCTCTATCCAACGATGACGCTGGACGCGAGCAGCTTCTGAGCGAATACTCGGAGTCAATGGCCCTCACACTGATGAACGCTGCGAACATGATTCATGAAGGGCACTTGCGTTCCGCATACATGCTCGCACAAGGTTTCCTTCTGTCGAGCCGGGATATGGAAGATGTCGATATCGATGCCCGGCATAACGGTCTGCTGCCGGACCTGCTGCCCCATGGATGGCATACCATCATGGAATGCTGCGCCGAGGGGCTCAATGACGTTGGCCTGCTCGCCAACGTGTATCGGTACTACATTCTTTCCTGCAACGACAGATCCGATACCCATTACGTGAGTAAACTACGCAATCTGTTACGCATCTACGGCGGTCTTAGCGCAGACGAATGGCATGACGTGGCTGATGGGCTGGCCAGAGATTGCGCCCGGAACATCATCGACCGTATCAAGTACCAGCCGGAAATGACCACCAAAGGCGGCACACAACGTCACAGCAGTTGGCGCAATCCCGCTTACGAGAAGCTCATCGTGGACGAACGGCTTTCGGATGCGGCCCCGACTTATTGCGCCATCGTCGATTACCCGCCGCTGCCATTGCTGCGCACCATCGCCATCGAACACCCCGAATCGGCAAAATCGATAATCCTCGACGCGATGCCATACGGCACCATGGGCACGCCCGTGTTCCGGTTTACGGTGGAACGTGGCGTCGACAATACATTGACGGCGCGCCGCAGCACATACCAGCAAATCGCCAAACAGCTGCGCCGTTTCGCCGCAGTGTTCGGCGATGATGAAACCCGTGTGCTGGCACACGAGATTGTCGAGCGTTATCCGAATCGTACTGCGCTACGCGAGGAGCTGGCGTTTGTATTGTAGGGGTGACGGTGGCAACACGGTTACGGCATTTGGCACGCATCCGGCGACTATGTGTTGCGATACTGCGTCATTATCAAGACTAGTATTTCGCACTTTGACCACTTAGCTTGGCGGCCCTAGAGTTCCTTCTGCCGCGTCCAGCAATATTAATATGTCATTAGTCTCTTAGCCTCTCCGCATTATGCCCGTCGATTATCGACTCAGCACGTTTGCGATAGCTCTCATCGCTGGCAGGTGCAAATACGTACGCACGGTTATCGATAATGACATCCTGCGCTTCGCCGGTTTCTTTCAGCGCTTTGTATGCGTCGGCATAATCATGAATATGCGGCCACTTGGTTTTGACGTTAGGCTGCGAAGTTCCACCAGCTTTGGCGATATTGGTCAGCGTATGCCCAGTACCCAGTGCGATGCCAGCCTGTTCCTCGCTGAGATTCCTAATGATATTGGTCAGCTGGCTGCAAACCCAGACCTTGGCCAAATGCTCATCCATGAGGAATCCCTTGCCTTTGACATAACGGGTGATGAGGTAAGCCCAGTAATCAAGCTTTGTGTTGAACATCTGCATGGCTTCCGCATAGAACAACATCGGGAGGATGGCCGATGCTATGGTTCGCTCATCGCCAAAAGTCTCGTCGTCGTTGAGCCAGTCAATGGTGTCCGCGTATTGCGCGTTGTCCTCAGAGGTAGGCGCAGGCTCGTCGTACTCCTTGCGGAGATCTTGCGCTATCTGGTCGATTTGCGATTGACGATTTCCGCTGGGGAATGAGCTGATGAATAGCTTGATGAGGTCTCCGATGCAGATATTGCATTGCTTGCCACTCCCCTTTGGCGATATTTCCATATCAGAGAAAAGCTTGTGATGAAGCCGCTTGGCGGTTTCATCAAAGGACGAATCGTGACCGGTATTCTGGTCGTCGTTGGGAGACGTCGGCTGCTGGTTGTCATCAATGGATTGCTCAGTTGATGGCTGCTGAGCTTCGTTGTAGTTCATCATGCTTCGGACTATAGAGGGCCGCTTTGCGGTGCACAACCTATGAGTTTCATATAGTCAACCCTTATTGTGCGGTCATGCCATTCCCAAGAAACAATAGAATTACGACATCAAGTAACTTGTCAGAACAATGGTGTATTCGCGGGCGTGCGCGCACGCCTATATACATAGGCGTGACGTGTCCGCGCGCACGATTTAACCACTAATCCCAGCGTTTTGCACATTTGCGACACACAGAAAATTAGCTATAGCCTATGAACCGAAATTTCAAACAAAAAGGACTCTTATGAAGAGAAGGAGGCACCTGTTGTCCATCAGTCAATTGACCAGTCAACTTTCCAACAAACGGAAGAAATGCGTCGAAGCGCGAAACAAAATCAGCGGATATGCAAAAACAGCAGCTGATGAGTCCTCGAAAGCAGCTAAAGCCGCGAAAGCGGTCACTCGCGCTAGGCAAGAAAGCGCTCGACAGAGGAAAATGAGTGAGCAACAGCGGCATCAAAAACTCGCGAACGACGCCTTGAATAATCAGGCATCATGGCAGAAGAAGCTGTCTGCACTTGAATCCGATGTGGCGAAAATAGAAAAGAAGCTGGACGATGCCCGTATCGCCGAATCTAAGAAAATCGCGAAGGAAACATCTCGTAAGATAGGAGCAATCGAACCGGTGATAAACGTTAACGCACCTTTAGTCGACGGCGATAATTATGGCAACGTGGCTGTCGGCAACAACGTGACTCAGTCCCAGACGATTATTGGGTCCTCTAACGAATTCGAAGGTCTAAAAGATCTGTTACGAGATATCGTTGACAGACTGGACGATCTGGAGCTGACTGATATTGACAAGTGTGATCTCAGAGAGTCCGTCGAAGAAGCCTTAAACGAATTACAATCCGAAGAGCCGGAGCCGGGAAGAGTCCACATGGCCATTCGCCTGATCAAACGTATTCTTACGCCAATCGGTTCCGCCGCGATTACAGGCGCGGCAACCGGAACAGGCACTCTGGTCCAACAATGGATAACACAACTGGGACAATTCTGCTAAGTGTCTTTGGGCTAATCCGCCATGTCCATAAAGCAACGAATACGGATGGACATGGCGGCGTATTAATCCTTGATCGCTTAGACAGTAATTATGACTCAGCGATTTGCAACTCGATGTTTAGTCCACATACAAATGACATTTGCGAACGAACCAATTATCCGTGAAAATAATCCAGCTTGGTAACGGGGCGTCTTGAATGCGGTACCGCCGGTATCGTGTGGCTGGTACCGGTGGAGTTGGTGGTTATTTGGAGTACCGGGTCTCGCGACGTCTGTCGGGGCCTTCGAGTTCAAGGCTGTGCTTTATAAAGTCGAAAATGGTCTGACAGGGGTGGTGCCGGCTTTTCCTGTATTTCCCGAAAACATCCCGTTTGGCTCGTAGTATGGAACCTTAAGGAGGTTCCCAGTGGCAGCACAGGTTAAGTCGAAACAGCGCGTCGAGGAGCACGGCGAGGTGTTCACCAACGAACGCGAAGTCAATGACATGCTCGATATGGTCAAGCAGGAGACCGAGCGCATTGACAGTCGATTCCTCGAACCCGCATGCGGCGACGGCAACTTCCTGTCCGAGGTACTGCGTCGCAAGCTCGCCGTGGTCGGTGAACGGTATGGCAGGAGCCAGCTTGAATACGAACGGTACATGTTTGTAGCGGTGTCCTCGATCTACGGCGTGGACATCATGGCAGACAACGTGGCCGAATGCCGCGAGCGCTTGTACGGCATCGCCGAGGACGAGTACGAGCACCGGTTCAAGGACGAGTGCCGTGCTGAAGTGCTGGATTCGATTCGTTATCTGCTGTCGAAGAACATCCAGTGCGGCGACGCATTGACCCTGACGGCTGCCGATGGGGATCCCATCGTGTTCCCGGAGTGGTCGTTGGCGATGGGCAGCAAGGTCAGGCGTCGTGATTTCACGTTCGCCGCGCTGCTGAACGTTTCGGCCGAGGAGCCGACGTTCGACATGCTGGATGAAATCGATCAGGACGAGATGGGCAAGATCATCCCGAAACCGATCAGGGAATACCCGTTGACGAGTTTTCTGGAGGTAGCCAAATATGAGTAGCCAACTGAATTTTGGCACAAAATCATACAACCCGGATGTCCTTTCGTGTTTGGCGAATCTGTCCAACGATGAGGTGTTTACTTCGCCGCAGCTCGCCAACAAGGTGCTTGACCTGCTGCCGGAGGAGATCTGGGTGGATAGTTCGGTCACGTTCCTCGACCCGTTCACCAAGACGGGCGTGTTCCTCCGTGAGATCACCAAGCGGCTGCTGATCGGCTTGGAGCCGGAGTTCCCGGATCTGCAGGATCGCATCAACCACATTCTGAACTATCAGGTGTGGGGCATCGCCATCACCGAGCTGACCGCACTGCTGTCGCGCCGCACCCTGTACTGCTCGAAGAAGGCCAACGGCAAGTATTCCATCGACTCACTGTTTGACGACCCGGATGGTCACATTCGCTACAAGCCCGGAGAACATCTATGGGCCGGCGATCGTTGTTATTTCTGTGGTGCTCCAAAGAAGCAGTACAACCGTAGCAGTGAGCTGGAAAGCTATACATATGAGTTTATCCATACCACGGAGCCGAAAGGAATATTCAATAACATGCAGTTCGATGTCATCGTCGGCAATCCTCCATACCAGCTCAGCGACGGTGGCTTCGGCAAGAGTGCTGCCCCTATCTACCAGAAGTTCGTGGAACAGGCCGAGAAGATGAACCCGCGCTACATCTCGATGATCATCCCGTCCCGATGGTTTGGCGGCGGCAAGGGATTGAACGAGTTTCGCGCGAACATGCTTGCGGACAAGCGCATCCGTCGTATCGTCGATTTCGAGAACGCCAACGAATGCTTCCCCGGCGTGGATCTCGCAGGTGGCGTCTGCTATTTCCTTTGGGACCGTGACAATCCCGGACAGTGCGCCGTCACCAGTGTCATCAATGGCGAAAAATACCGTAGTGTACGTGATCTTGATGAGTTCAGCATCTTCGTGCGCAACAGTCGTGCTGTGCCGATCATTCGCAAAGTGCTCGCCAAACATGAACCGACTATGAACACCCAGGTGTCCAGCCGTAAGCCGTTCGGACTTGCCACTAATGTACGACCGCGTCAAAAAGGCGACATTACCCTTTACTGGCAGAACGGCGAAGGAAAGTTCCCCAGCACCGAGGTCACGAACGGGCGTGAATGGATCAAGAAATATAAGGTCATCTGTGCGAAGACCGCTTATGACCACGCCGGCAGTCCCGACAAGAACGGAATGCGCAAGGTCTTTACCAAGATCAATATCCTGCAGCCCAATGTCGTATGTACTGAAACGTATCTTGTTGCGGGTGCGTTTGACACCGAGGAAGAGGCGACGAATCTGAAGGGTTATATGGAAACTCGATTCTTCCGCTTTCTTGTTTCGCAGTTTATGGTCTCCCAAGACATCACGAAAGATCGGTTTGCGTTCGTTCCGATTCAGGATTGTAAGGAAGAGTGGACGGATGAGAAGCTGTATGAGAAGTATGGGATCACCGAGGATGAGCAGGACTTCATCGCCAGCTGCATCCGTCCAATGAACGGAGCCAACAATGCCTGACAACTTTTTCCCGCAGCGCCCTGGTGTTACTCCGACTATCTATGCTTATACGGTTGACGCGCCCACGCATAGGGGACTCCTAAAGGTTGGATATACGGGGCGTGATGTGCCTACTCGTGTCAAAGAGCAGGTAGGTACGTCTCATGTCAGTTACAAGATCGTATTTGAGAAAAACTCAATGCGTGATGACGGATCAGCCTTCGACGATAACCCCGTACACAAGATGCTGTCACAACGATTCTCCTGTGAGTTCGGCGAGTGGTATCGCTGCTCGGTCAAGGATGTGGAGAACGCCGTCGAGGCGGTCAGGGAGCGTCGTGGATCCATAACCCAGCGTACGCAGAGCTTCGGCATGAGGCCTGAGCAGCAGCGTGCCGTGAAGAAGACGCAGGAGTATTTCGCGCAGTTCGAGAAGGATAATCCGGGCAAGCCGCCGCGCTTTCTGTGGAATGCGAAGATGCGTTTCGGCAAGACGTTCACCAGCTATGAATTCGCCAAGGCGCGGGGTTACAAGCGTATTCTCGTGTTGACGTTCAAGCCGGCCGTGGAGAACTCGTGGCGTGAGGATCTAGAGTCGCATAAGGATTTTGAGGGCTGGCAGTTCATCTCCCGTGAGACCATGCTTGAGGACGGCGGATTGGACTACGAGCATGCGGACAAGACCCGTCCGATCGTATGTTTCGGCTCGTTTCAGGATTTCCTCGGCCGTAACGAGGCCGGTGGCGTCAAGGCCCGCAACGAGTGGGTGCATGAGGTCAACTGGGATCTGGTCATCTTTGATGAATACCATTTCGGCGCGTGGCGAGACAGCGCCCGAGAATTGTTCGAGCAGGAGGACAAGCGCGAGCAGAACGACAACATGAACTCGGTCGCCCAGCTGATCGACGAAAGCTTCGAACAGGGCGACACGGATTTCCTGCCCATCACCACGGGCGCGTACCTGTTCCTGTCGGGCACACCGTTCCGCGCCATCGCCAACGGCGAGTTCATCGAAGAGCAGATCTTCAACTGGACGTACTCCGACGAGCAGCGCGCCAAGGAGCAGTGGAAGGCGACAGAAGGAAAGAACCCGTACGAGTCGCTGCCTCGTATAGTGCTGATGACCTATCAGATGCCCGACCAGATCCGAGAGATCGCGTCCGCAGGCGAGTTCGACGAGTTCGACCTCAACGAGTTCTTCGCCGCCACCGGCGAGGGCGAGACGGCCGTGTTCAAGCATGCGAGCGAAGTGCAGAAGTGGCTTGACCTGCTGCGCGGAGGGTTCGCCGAGACCACGGTGGACATGCTCAAAATGGGCGCGAAGAAACCGCCCATGCCGTACTCAGACTCCCGGTTGAAGAACATCCTGACGCACACGTTCTGGTTCATGCCCTCGGTCGCCTCCTGCCAGGCCATGGCCAACCTGCTGGCGCAGCGGCAGAACGTGTTCTACCACGACTACACGGTGAACGTGTGCGCGGGTGCCGGCGCGGGCATCGGCTTGGATGCGCTGGGACCGGTGCGCCGGTCGATGGCGGATCCGTTGGAGTCGAAGACCATCACCCTGTCATGCGGCAAGCTGACCACCGGTGTGACAGTCAAGCCATGGACCGGCATCCTCATGCTGCGCAACCTCAAGAGCCCGGAGACGTATTTCCAGGCGGCGTTCCGCGTACAGTCGCCGTGGACAATCGACAACCCGGACGGCCTGCATCCCAACGAGACCGCGATCCTCAAGCGCGAATGCTACGTGTTCGACTTCGCGCCGACCCGTGCCCTGCGGCAGATCGCGGACTACAGCTGCTCGCTGCATCCCGACCAGTCGATCTCGCCGGAGCAGAGCGTGTGCGAGTTCATCCACTTCCTGCCGGTGCTCGCCTACGATGGCAGCAGCATGAAGCAGGTCAACGCCACCGACGTGCTCGACATCGCATCCTCCGGCACCTCGGCCACACTGTTGGCGAAGCGCTGGGAGAGCACGCTGCTCGTGAACGTGGACGACCTGACCCTGCGCAATCTGATGAACAATCAGCGGGCGATGGACGCGCTCATGAGCATCGAGGGCTTCCGCAAGCTCAACGACGATCTGGAGAAGATCATCAACAAGTCCGAACAGATCAAGGAGATGAAAAACAAGGACGAGAAACCCACCAAGGAGGAGAAGAAGGAGCTGCGCGACGCGGAGAAGGAGACCAAGAGCCTTCGCAAGCAGGTGCAGGAGAAGCTCATCAAGTTCGCCACGCGCATCCCGATCTTCATGTACCTGACCGACTACCGCGAGCAGACGCTGAAGGACGTGATCACGAAGCTGGAGCCGGAACTGTTCAAGAAGGTCACGGGACTGACCAAGGACGACTTCGAGCTGCTATTGAGCCTGAATGTGTTCAACCCGGCGCGCATGAACGACGCTGTGTACAAATTCAAGCGATACGAAGACGACAGCCTCGCCTACGCGGGCATCGACAAGCACGAGCAGGATACGCAGGTCGGTCTGTTCGACACCGCCATCCCGGCGCAAGAGTTCGAGGAGATGTAGGGGGTTGAACTCGATTCTTACATTTCTGAACTCTTTGTTCTCGCAAAGCTGGTGGTCTGGCGTGAGCGTGCTCCTCGGCGCACTGCTCGGCGCGTTCGCCTCCATCGTCGTTAGCTTTACGCAAGGGCATCGGGAGGAGAAGCGGATTCGACACGAATACTATGTCAATCAGAACGATAGACTGATTGCGGATTCTGCCGCTTTCATCCGTTTGTGCTTGGCGCACAATGATGCTGTGCGTGACGAAATAGAGGCAAAGAACCGATACGACAATGAAGTGCGAGCGTACCAAGGACACCCAAATCAGGATGTTCGCATTGCATTTGAGAAACGAAGGGAAGAAGCCGACGCCACGCTGCTTGACTTACAGGAGAGCTACTCGCGTTTGATTATGCGGTTCCCTGAACTTAAGGATGACGCCCAGACATTATTGACGAATCTTCCTGACAGAAGCAACGAATCAAGAAGTGCGTGGAATAAGGGTCTGTCTGTTTTTCGCGAGACAGTGACCAGTCTGTATGCGAGGAATGAGAGAAAGAGCCTCCTTACTTGGTGTCAAAGAAGGAAGAAAAAGGGATGAATCGTGACATCTAATAACACGCTTTCATGGATGGAGAAGGACCCATTTATCAAGCTGTTTAATCGCGGCGGATATGTGTTGGACTTCAATGATTTTCGTTTTGATGCTTTCACGCAAGAAAGTATCGGCGTTCCCCTGTTGACGCGATATGGCCTTTCTAAGGGCAAGTCCTTGGAGCAATTCGTGAATGAGGCGCCTCGCAATGCTGCACTGAAGCTGTTCTCCGATTTGATGGATTATTACGAGTACGCCTTCATTCAGAAAGATGACGGTGATACAGATTATCAAAGGCTGTATAAGCGCTGTAAGGAGATCCTTTCCTCAACAGCACAGGACGGTGTCAAGGAGGCCGGCATGTTCTTTAATGTCATTATCCGGTATGATGAGTCTCAGGCAATATCTCCCGACCGCATGTTTGAAGGGACGTCTCCACAAATCGCCGCGAGGTTCAAGAACTATGACGGTTCTCCCAACTTTGATCTCCTGCGTACGCTTCCCACTATTGCGACACGTGAGTTTTATCAGGATGATAGCATCGTGGCCAGATTGGGATACCTCGGTCCGAGCCCGACACATCAGCTGAGTGAGGTTATTGAGACGTTCCCAGCGACAAAGTTGAACGATATTCTGCCTCAGACCGGTTGGCTTGGGTCTCGTACCCGTTGGATGGTGCTTGCGGGCGATCCTTATCGCTTGGTAGGTAATGTGCAGGAAAACTATCAAGCTATTCAGAATCCAGCGGTGATTCAGTTTCCGCAACTACCTGTTAACGAAAAACAGATTGCCGTTATGATGCCTTTCAATGACAGCTATCTGACGCCAAGTGAAGACCCAGTATATAAGGCAATCAAAACAGCTGGAGAACAGGCTGGTTTTTCGTGTGTTCGAGCGGATGAAATTCGCACTCCGACGGACATTAAAGACGATATTTTCAAGCTGATTGAAGGCTCGAAAATCATTGTCGCTGATTTAAGCGGAGGGAATCGTAACGTCTATTACGAAATGGGACTGGCTCATGCTCGTGGCCGAATCGTTATCCCAATTTCCGGTGATGATGAAAAACTTCCTTTTGATATAGGTCATATTCGGACAGTTTTCTTTCATAGAGATCTTCATGGCATTGAGGGACTCACTCGCGATCTTACGCAAGTTTTGAATGCTGTTAGCTGAGTAAATAAATCAGATTCCAATAATCCACGTTAGATGAAACGTACACAATGCGGTCGCAGCAAGACGCCGAATGGCTGGTCATCAACAAGAGTAGCAAAAGCGGCATCGCCATTATCCATAAAGTTGGCTGCGGCGCTATTCGCCATCAAGTTGAACAAGATGTACGAGAAGAACTTCCCAGCAGGGATTTTACCAGAATCGGTCAAGATGCCACCGGAGCACCGCTGTACCGTGAATCTACTCGATGGGATACCTATCGATATGAAGCCTCGTACATGGTAGTGCCCGAACTCTTGCGCACTTTGGTCTTCGCCCGTCCCTGTGGCGGTGAT
>OBUW01000716.1_pt1 | contig 13081 bp, 8 predicted proteins | sample 1475761 | NCBI WGS metagenome assembly OBUW01 (sample SAMEA2579908, study PRJEB22360) | human gut metagenome | biome: human gut; feature: human-associated habitat; material: faeces | place: Denmark | collected 2008/2010
GGGGCTGAGATCAAGCTTGGGCCAGAGCCAGAGCCAGAGCCAGAGCCAGAGCCAGAGCCAGAGCCAGGGTCAATGGCTGAGGTCCCTAAGCTCAAGGGAAATGGCCAATCCCAGAGCAGGGTCTAAAGCCAAAGCCCATAGTATGGCTATGCTAGTAACAACACCGGAAGTCAGGGCCCAGTACTCTGGACCACTCTACAAGAAGCTCAAGGGTTTTGGGTAGCAGTCAATTGAATTGGCTGTGCCCAGGTTCACTACTGGCAACATGGTTGGTCCTGGTGTCTCGCCCAGTTCTGAGGCCAATACAACTTCTGGCTAACCAACCAGAGTTTATGGCAGGCCAGCTTTCAATTTGGTCCCAAGACTGGTTGAATTGTCACTGCCAGTGAGAATCCTTAGGCTAAAGTCAGGGTTGGTAAAAGGAGCAAGGTCCACATTGTTTCCGAAGCCAGTTCAATTTTCTTTGCTGTGTTGGGTAATTAGACTTGTCTCGGGATATACCACTGAAGGCAGAGATTTGGACAGGTCTCAAAACAGGTCCGCTACTGCTTGCACAAGTGCAAGAACTTGGAGTCAAACTGATTTTGATGCTGCGCTATTTCCACATCTTTTCAAAAATAAACAAGAAGTTGCAATAGAGATGCGTGTATTGTCAAAGTAATAAAGCTTCACTAATTGCTAGACACGGAAGTCCTCTCATAAATGATAATGTTATCCTGTGTACTTTAACAATAATATAAGAATTCGTATTTTTATTAATTCTGTTATTGGCTGTATACTAAGTTCACACTTTTCCAAACCTAGATAATAGTAAAGCATAAAGCAAAATGGGCTGACTTCTTGTAATAACAGCTTGTACTACTCGTTCTGTTTCGTTATCGAGGCTGACATCCCTGCAGGTATGTAAATGAATTCCAGCTTCACTGTTTTTTCTATTTCATATCCTAGGTCGGTACTCCTCAGTCCATATATCTAGTTACAATTTGCTCCTTTAAGATAGAAATTTGACAATCTCAATCACCTATAAATCTTCAGTGAAAGGTACACTTACCTAAATGATTTTATATTAACATACTAAGCAACTAAACAAGATAGACATAAAGCAGGTAATAGTCCAATGAAAATACTTTCAAAAAGTTTCGTCACTATCATACTGGTCAATATCCTCCATTGTGTTATCTTTGCTGGATTCGAACTCATCTTCTGGGCTATCCATTTCTTGCGAATTGATCAGGATTTCTTCATTACTATCATTATTCTCTATTTCATTAATATTGTACATCATAACTGATTTGTTATCATCTACACTTGTAGACATTAATGTACGTTTTGCAATGTTATTCTCAAGATTGTTCAATCTTGTCAAAATATTGTCGGTGACTGTACCAAAATTATTATTGTTGTTGTGGCTGCTAGAATGTGGAGGTGAGGATATAATTGATGGTGGTGACTGTTGCCTCAGGGTTTGAATATTTTGCAATGGCTGTTGGTGTTGTGCCTGTGGTTGTGGTTGTCTTGGTACAGCAAATGGTTGTTGAAGAAATTTTCTTGATATTACTCTTTCGCTGGTATTTGTTCGTACCTTTTCTATTTTCCCGCCATATCTCTTGTTTAGTAATTCATTAATGAAAAAGGAGTCTGTCGAGGCTGTGCGTATATTGCCCCCATTTAATGTACTCAACGATTGATATTTGTTATAACGACGGCTCAATCTTCTTTTAGTGCTTCGTCCCATTATATTACTTTCGCCATCAACTTCATGCCCAGTCCCCTGTATATTATCTTCATCTTGTTTCAAAAAAGTGAAATTCTTCAATTCTGACGAAATTTGTTTGTGGAAACTTTTAGATTTTATTAGCTCATATCCAAAAAGGATAATTATAATGGGTATTTTAAAAATATGCAAGAAACTGTTAGTCCAATTATTCAGATTATTCAACCTTGCCATTTTGAAATATAGTATCAAATTGGTTGTTTTAAAATAGTTGAATTCTTCCTGATTGCTATCTCTTACCTTTGCAAATACACCACTCAAACAAATTGCTAATATCGTACCGACAATAAACTGAATTAAAAACAAATAACCCATTAGAGTAAATTTTCCCAACAAGTTGTAATTTTCCCAATTATTCCATACTGAGGGAGTGAATCCAAAAAATATTTTGACCATATCAAATAATATTTCACCTTTGGCTTGGTTAATACTTAAGGTTAAAAAACTGAAATAAAATCCACTGATCAATGTGAAAAAGAAAAAGATCAATCCAACCAAGTTCCAGATCATTTTATTGAAGGATAATACAATCAAATTAAAAAATTTGTAATTATTAAAAATTGAAAGTATTCGAGGAAATAATATAATGCCAATCAAACTGAAAACGTCAGAAAAATAGGGAGTATTGGCAATTTTTAAAGCAAATGATAAATCGATTAAGAAAATCAAGCAAAAATCAATATAATTCCAAATTATAGTTCTCACAAATTGCCATTCTATATTGTACAATTTTGTAATTAATTCAATATTAAAACTTAAACCAATAATCCAAAATAAAGTCCCAATTCCCATAGGGTTGCCAAAGATCAACAGAAAGTAAAAGATCAGTAGCATTATCAATTTGAAATTTATCACTATGGATTGATATTTTGGCACGGTGTTTGCCCGTTTAATTATTTGTTTATATGATATTCTTCTAAATTGGTAATCTGTAACACAGTCAGCTTCAAGTAACCCTTTTTCATCGTCAGTATAACTCATTCCAGAACCTGTCATATGACTACTCTCGTTATTTATAAGCTCACCATTATAAAACCTTTCTAATATTCTAACTATGATTGGTTGTGAAAGAAATTTCTTAGCGTTGCATAATACACTAAGTTCAAGGGTGTTGAAATTATACTGCTGGTCTACTTCATATAATGGTTTGATAAATAACATGTTAACTCGATTCAAAGATTTGTATTCTCTTAGCATTCTGATGGACAATAGCTCACAAACGGTAGCTTTAGTAATAAGTAAATCAAAACAGACTAGGTTGTTTTCCAGTTGAATCAAGTATTCATATCGTAGTAATAACAATATGAAAATGACATTATTTGAGACTTTCTGTCTTGGCCCTTCGATTGTTTCTCTTGAAACTGCATCTAAAGTTGTATATGTAGATCTCCCTAATCGTGAGTCTCTTCTTTCTGTTACTGCTAATGATGACGATCCTATTATTTCTGGTTGAGTGTCATGTTGCAAATATGCTGCTAGTGGAGACGATGATAGCTCAGATATTCGTAATATCTCGTCAGTTATTGGTTTCATTAAAGTAGAATGAATTTCTGGAGATTTCAATTGTTCAAATTTCAAACTCAAGTGAACTTTATCATTTATCAATCTTTGAATTTTGTAATAATCATCTCTGAAATCATGTTGACGATTAAGATGACTGCTAACATCTCGATGATGTCTGAACATTGATTAAAAAAAAAAATAATAAAATAAAAAAGAAATTGACTAAATTGACCAATGGATTATTCTAAAAAGAAAAAGAAAATCTTAAAAAGAACATACAGAATATAAAAAATAAACAGAAACAAAAAGTAATGTCGATGATACTGTATTTCGTTCATGTTCCTTAATACTACTTATTATCTCTCTTGAAATTGGTGCAATATATATTAACTATTTTGAGCCTAAAGGTAAACAAAACAATGCGTAAAGCAACCAAAAAAAAAAAAAACAAGAAGATGGCTGTGAAACGAAATAGACACACAATAAAATCAGCAGTAATAGTGAGCCCCTTCCTTCTCCCTTGTCACAGCTATTTAATTTTCCTATTCAAAAAATTATATGCTTTCTTGCCATTCTCATCACCTAATATCGATATAAACTTATCTTTGGATAAAGATACCAATTCTTCAATATTCTTAACCTGTTGAATCAAAATGTGGTAATTAACTGCATTGATTCCAGGTATATTCTGAATAAAGTCAATGGCGTCGTCATTATACATTGGTGGATTTCCATCACCGGTTTCAATGGTTCTATTAGCCCCTTTGTCAAGGGCGGTTCCCACATCAGGCTCTTCTTGGTTAGCTTTTAATTCAAGAAAAATTTGTGCAGTCTCATATGGTGACGATGACCAAATGATCTTAAGTTTCGGGAATGCATATAGCAACAGAAGTATTTTTGATTGGATATTTGATTGTTCATTCAATTCGATTTCACTTTCAACTGGCTCATCTCTTGTACTTCGTACATATTTAACAGCTGAAAATGGCTGCAATGAAAATGATTGTGTACCATCAAATTCGATCAATAAAACCGGCAATTCATAATGTCTGAACATCTGCTTGCACTGTTGAAACAATCTACCACTGGAAAAACTTTGAACTAAATCGGAAATAGATTTTCTTTCAACACACATCTTGGGTGAGAGAATGTAATCACCAATTGTAAGCATACATGGAATCACATTAATACCAATTCGATAAAGCAAATTTGGCGTTGACGAGCCAAACTCTCTAGCATCAACAATCACATTTGATTCATCGGTTTCGGTTTTGAATTTAGAGCCTCCGGCTATTCTGGTGTTGACAATATTATTTCTGTTAATTTGGAATTTTGCATTATCATCTTTTGTCTCGAAATGTTTTCCCAAAGTAGCTTTTTCTTTAATAAGTTTTGTGAATGCTTCCTTTTCTCGTTTAACTCGAAGTAAATATTTCTGTTCCTCTACAGAATCACCATAATACATAAAATAAGCATGAGCAGGGTTTTCATAATTGATAGCCTGGTACACCTCAACTCGCCTTATAAATGGCAAATTCTGCTCATACATTATAATATGAGATGGATGTAATTCTTGTAAAATCGATGCATTAAATTTGTCATTATATGCTTGTACTATTATTTGCTCCTCCTTGTCTATGTGCACAAAGTCAAAATCATGTTGAAATTGTTCAGTTTCGTTTATCAAATCCAATACCTCTTGATTCTCTTCTTGGGTCTTTTCAAATTCTAAGGAATCACTTTCTTGATCTATCGGTTCATCTTCGTTCAATTCTAAAAGCATTTCTTGGTCAATATCAACTGCTTCAAAATTTTCTGGAGCCCGCAACTGATTAACTCGAGCAGCAACGCTTCCTCCTCTAGTTCTTCTCCTTTTACTGACTGGTTGGCCATTTCTTGTGAAAGTTTTAGTTATGACAATATCTGATTCGTCTTCTTTTTGCTCCTCTGCCTCCATTTCTTCCCAAATTCTTCTCACAACCGGATTAATCTCTTTTCTCCAATGTGCATACTCTCGCAATTGATCCTTCATGAAACGACGACAGCTAAATACTCTCTTGTCTCCTATTTTTTCCTCTTGCATAGTTTCCAAAAGTCTTGTCAAATCACGGGCTACCCATTTACTGGAGCAAACTACTAGTATCGGACCTTGATTTTTCAAATTACTGGTCCTTTTTTCTTGCAATATGTTATGGACTAATTTTCCCAACTCATTCCATTTTGGTAGTTCCTCAAACATGTAATTACCATCTCTTTTGCCAAATGCTCTTTCTTTGGCACAGCTGATGACTGTAACTGCCTCATCTAAATTTAACCAAGGGCTTTGTGAACGGTATTTACTCCCAGCTTGGACTTTCTGACTCTCACTCACAATTCTTTGTACATTTTGATAAAATCCAATAGAATCAAGATTTATCAAGCCCACCAACATATTTGTTAGGGTAGATAGATCTGACACGATATTTTTTGAAGTAATCGAAACCCTGTGCCAGCTAGAATTCATGGATCCGCGAATGCGTCCAACAAAGTCACGATCATGTACATTTTCTATATCCCAGTACTCAGTTGCTAGTGTTGGATTATGTCGCTTCAACTCCCCTAAACACGACTGAATACATGTAAGTATGGCTGACTGAATCTTGTTCATATTGTGAGTGAGTTTGACACTTATTTCGGTAACCAGTTTACGCAGAATATCTTTTTTATTTTTTATGTTGAAAGACTGTGAAATGGTAACATGAAACCTGGGCCACAAAAAAACATTTGACAATCGTAAAAGCTTCAACTTGGTAGCTAACGGGGTAAACCCACTAAAGGATTCTGGATCATCAGAAAAAGCCTTAATGAATCCCCAATTATTATTATCCCGATACAAATTAATGATAAACGCGTCGTTTGATGTCTCTTTTATTCTTTCCGCGTGAAATACGAAAAGTCCAGTTATGTCATTTGCACTCACTATAAGTGAAAGAAGATCGACAACCAATACTCTGGAAGAAATGGCAATAACTCCACCTTCTGCGTATAATTTTTTTCTTCTTAATGGTTGAGAGTCTCCATTTATAATAACTAGTCTTTCATGTTGAGATTCATCTTCCCAATTGAGATCATTCATTTCTTCTTGTAATCTAATTAACTCATCATCTTGAGCATTAAGCACAAATATCAACCCCCGTTTTTTCTTCTTGGTTCTTGAATCAACAAAGGGAGTACTCAATGCATATAGTAAATTTGCTGTTATAATGTCCCAACCTAAACCGCAGCCCATTATTAATAACCCATCTTTAGTTAATGTATCCTCCACAATTTCTTGCTGATATTTTAAAGGTAAAATACAGTTTATTGCTTTCTCAGGGTATACTGGGACTATATCTGGCTCACTAAAATTAAGTGGAATTGTTGATTTGTCATTCTCTTCGTCATCATGTACAAACAAAGACATGATGTGAATGGTATAGTGGTGGTCTGATAGTGTAAATTCAAAGTTAACAAGCAATTTTTCCGTGTCTCGTCTTTCTTTTGCTTCTTTTGCTTCTTTTGTTTTTTCTTTGAGGTTTTCTTCGTTCCTCAAAGTTCTGTTTCTTTTTCATAAAGCAAAACTTGACATAATATATATATATTGTTATTAAGTCAGATGAGTTATGGAGGAGCTTAAATTAGACCGATCAACAAAGTTTCTCGTCGTAAGCATAGAGAATATATCGAAATCCAGGCTTAATCAGCTTGAAGAATGGAAACAGTTGGATAATCCGAACAAATCCTCAGTTGATAGACTAAACAGAAAAATTATTACTGAGGTCAACCTCAACAATGATGATGAAGATAATGATGAAAGTGAAAGACCTAGCAGGGCTAATACTCAAGATACTTACAAATTATATTTGGAGGACGTTTCAACCAAAAAAATTACTCAAGCTTATGAAAATGAACCATTGCGGTTTTTACGTACAGAGAATACAGGCACTCCTCTACCGATAAAACTTGGAGGTAGATTAACTGTTCTAAAGGGAGCACTGATTTACAATGGGGTACTACTACTCACGAATAAGAATTGTGAATACCATGGCATTCATGCGGACGATGCAAGCTATGTATCTATATTAAATGATGGTGTAATTAAAAAACAAATTGAGTTACTCCAGCTCTAAATTTTAGCAACTAATTGCTATTCGTCAAGTAATAGGTCCCATAACGCGTTTTCATTTATGAAATCATGATGAATCATGCTGACCAATACGTAGTTTTCATAAATCGAATTCAACAATTCAAACGACTTGGAATTTTTCTTGTAGCATCTGGCCCATTCGAGCCACAACAAAAACGCTTCCTCGTTCCAAGCTTTAAATGATTCATAATCAATTACTGTTGGCTGCACCACTTCTTTCAGCGGGAAGACACCCCATGTGACTGCATTCTTTGACAACTTAACATTAGGTCCTATTGGTAAATTGGACTTTATTTCACCATCCTTATTCCCTACGTAATAAGTCACTGTTTTATCCAACTCTATTTTCAACAATAATTTCTTCCAATCCTCCTTGGGCATGAATAATTCAATGAATGATTTCTGATATATGATTCCATTACGTGGTCCCCAACCAAAAATATTATCCGTTGATTTGCAACCATTAACAGCTGGTTGTGATGCAACAGAGAACCATCCTTTTTCATTCAATTGAAATAGCTCCTCTTGTATCAAAGCAGTTTCTGGTGACAACGAAGAGTCGGCCCATGGGACAACATCTACTTTCCCCGATAAATAATTAATAAATACTTGGGTCAAATCAGCTATTGATTCAGGTGTACCCCATTTCGTCGATGCTTCTGCTGGAGTATGAATTTTCAAAGTAGGACCATACCCATCAATTTCACCATATGCAGGGGAATTTGAGTCACCAAATCTACCATTTGGAAAGTCATCCCAAATTGCATCTTTACCAAGTGCTCCCTTTCCTGTACTAATATCAACAAGGACTTTTTTATCATTTAACAATGCCTTACCAACTAGAGCCTTGCTGGATGTAAGCTCATTGTCATTTATGGAAGAGACCCTGCGTGGTTTGATTGTCTTGGTTAATGTAATATCTCTTTCTGATGCTTTTTCTGGCTCATCTTCGTCATCAGAATCGGATGCAACAGCATCTTCAAATCTCGTTGCATAAGAGGGGCCCTCCAAAACCTGTCGCAAAACATCAGATTTATCTAAAATAGAAGCAACGGCTTTTTCTAAATTCAAAGTATAAAAATGATATCCTTTGATGGTAGTCAGTTTATCTATTTGATCAATCATCTCACTCAAAATATCTACACCAAGTGCTTTCACGGCATTATCATCATGACAAACTTGGTCAACTTGCTTCAAAATCTCTTTTGGAATAGAAGCATGAGATAATTTTGCGGCTCTATTGAATACTTTATATGTAGTTATAGGCATCAAACCTGGGATTAGTGGAATACCTTTCAATTCGTCATGTTCTTTTAATAATTTGTCAAAAGCAATAAATTTTTCAACATCAAAAAACAACTGTGTGATTATAAAATCGGCCCCCGCTTTAACTTTTTCCACTAAAAACGGGATGTCTCTTTGTGGATTCTGGCTTGAGGTATCAGAACCGTCCACATGCCCTTCCGGATAAGCAGCCACCCCAATACAAAAGTAGTCGCCGTACTTTTCTCTGATATATTTGACCAAGTCAACAGCCCCATTGAAATCACAATTAGGTGTCCAGTATTCTTCAGTTCGTGGCGGGTCTCCTCTTAGGGCCAAAATGTTTCTTACACCCGCAGCCTTGGCTTTCGACAACGCTTGATCAATAACCTCCTTGTTGGTGTTGGTGCAAGTTAAATGTAAAACTGTGGTTATTCCTATTTCATTTTGGCATGTGGCTGCTAGATCTAAAGATTTTTCACTTGTTGATCCACCTGCTCCCCATGTCACGGTAACGAATAAAGGGTTGAAGGCCAGCATACGATTTAATCTTGCCAACAAGTTTCTGAATCCAGAATCTGTTTTTGGTGGGAAAAACTCGAATGAAACAAATTTTTCATCTGGCTTTAAGGAAGCAATTCGTTCTGCTACGGTACTCATTGGCGATAATGTTGATGATGAAATGATTGGATCTTGGCTTTTTGGGTTGTTTAAGTGATGTATGAGAATTTCGCTATTTTTTTTATTTTTCCGCTTGTTCGCTCAAGTTTGGATCTAACCTTCTTGGTGTTTTTTTTTTTCTTGTGGTTCCAAAGAATGTCGATGATGATGATGATCCTGCTCGTGCAAGTGACAAAAGATTAGGCGCGTTTTCTGTGTGGCTTTTTACACTGATAAGCAACAAGTTACCTCGAAGTATTGATTTTTAATGAATGAGGGGCGGTGGGGTTGGGGGTTTGGTAAATTAGCAATCAAAGATAAAGTAATATCAAGTTTGGCAAGACACATCTATTGTACTGGACTGTTTTATACATATACTTGTCTGTTCTCTCATCGTAATTACAGAAGTCAAGAAGTATGTCTTCAAATATAAAAAAAGAATACTAATTAATACATGAGTTTGCCTATACAGCACTATATTCACCTCTATTACTACGTCCAGTAAATTTTTCAATTATTTCTTTGCCAAAGCTGGGTAATCCCTTTAGCAATTCGATAAAGTTCTCGACAACTTCTTTCAAGGCACTCTGGAAATCTATAGCGTTCCCTTTATTGTATTGAAACCAAGCACCACCAATTATGTAAATGCTTAAAAACAACACCAAAAAGATAAATATCCAAGTGAACCATCCCCAAGATTCACCATTGTCGTGTTTTTCTTTCTTCTTGTCTTCTTTACTAGTGATACAGGCGGCTTTGGTCTTCATCGAAAGTTTCAAATTAGTTCCATCCCATTGATCCAAAGTAAATTCGTTATTTTGAGAATCCTTATCACACTGAAAGTTTAATTCGGCATTTACAAGAACATCTCCCCAATTAGCACCCTTGTATATGACTTTGATACCGTTGTCAGATGACTCATAAGTTTTTTGCAAATCAGACTTGAATGAAACTACTTCAGACACAACAGGTTTTTCATCTTTACGCAAAATGCTTGTTACACCACATATATCCGAGTTTGCTGGGCAGTCTTTGATAGCAGAAATAGGCTGGCATATTCCGACATTCCAAGTGACGTTTGTTTGTGAAGGTGGCGTATTTTTAAGAGTGGTATAGGAATGGACCCCCTTGATACTTTCAAAATTATAACGTTCAAGTTCTTTGTCAGAACAATCAAAAGCTAACGCGGCGGTAGCAAATGTTAATAAAGATGCAAGAATCATGATTGTACTAGTGATTCCAAGCAAAATGTTAAGCAATTAATTGATTTAACTCACGGAGTAAAAGTTTTTTTGTTGTTGTTGTTGTTGTGTTTTTTTTTTTCTGTTGCTCTTTTGTCTCCTGGCTTCGTGCCAATTTCTCCGCGTCGTCGTCGTTGTGGTAGTCGTGGTTGTCTATTGATCGAGTTTTCCGTCTCCCCTGTCTTTCTAATTTGGCAGCCTGCATATAGTAGTCGACACGTGATGCCTCGGATAATGGAATTGATAATTTTCACAGGTAAAAAAAAATGAAACCCCACTTAAACTCACCTCCTTATGTTTTGATTGAACAAGATTATTTATGTTGAACTATTTTATTCTTTTTTATATTTTATTTTTCTATTAATTCTTCATTAAATTTATATTCAATAAAAAAAAAAATGGTCAAAGTTACTGTTGCAGGTGCTGCTGGGGGTATTGGTCAACCATTATCCTTGCTTTTAAAATTAAATCCAAATGTTGATGAATTGGCGTTATTTGATATTGTAAATGCCAAGGGTGTGGCTGCAGATTTATCTCACATTAATACTCCAGCTGTCGTTACTGGTCATCAGCCAGCAAACAAGGAAGATAAAACTGCAATTACTGAAGCTTTGCAAGGAACTGATTTAGTTATTATTCCCGCTGGTGTCCCAAGAAAACCAGGTATGACTAGAGCAGATTTGTTTAACATTAATGCTTCCATTATTAGAGACTTGGTTGCTAACATTGCTAGAGTTGCTCCAACAGCTGCTATTTTGATAATCTCGAATCCGGTCAACGCCACTGTGCCAATTGCAGCTGAAGTGTTGAAGAAATTGGGTGTTTTCAATCCACGTAAATTATTTGGTGTCACTACTTTGGATAGTGTCAGAGCAGAAACCTTTTTGGGTGAGTTGACCAATACCAATCCAACCAAATTGAAGGGTAAAATTTCAGTTATTGGTGGTCATTCTGGAGATACTATTGTGCCATTGATCAATTATGATGCTGGTGTTGGTGTATTGAGTGACTCTGATTACAAAAACTTTGTGCATAGAGTTCAATTTGGTGGTGATGAAGTTGTTAAAGCTAAGAATGGTGCAGGTTCTGCCACTTTGTCTATGGCCTATGCTGGTTATAGGTTTGCCGATTATGTGATTAGCTCACTAACTGGTGGTGCTACTCCTGCTGGCAGAATTCCAGACTCATCGTATATTTATTTACCAGGAGTCTCAGGTGGTAAAGAATTTTCAGCAAAATATGTTGATGGAGTTGATTTCTTTTCAGTTCCAGTCGTGTTGTCACAAGGTGAGATCAGATCATTTGTAAATCCTTTTGAGGAATTAACTGTAACTAAAGAAGAGAAAAAGTTGGTTGAAGTTGCATTGAAAGGGTTGAAAGGCTCAATCACTCAAGGTACAGAATTCGTCAATGCTTCTAAATTGTAACTTATTTATTTTATAGGAATGTATTTATAATTCAGAGAAATTGAAGATTATGTTTATGTGTTTTAGGGTTAGGGTTAGTCGTAATTGAAAAAAGAAGAAAAAAAATGGCAATGGCAAAAAAATAAAGCAACATGATCGAGCCGAGGATCGAACTCGGGACCTTTTCGGGACTTACATCCATTGCTGGAAATGTAAACGAAACGTGATAGGCCGCTACACTACTCAACCAGTTGTCGGCAGGATAATTTTTTTAGGTTTTTATATCGTGCAAAATGTATAAACTATTAATTTTGACTGATTCTTGAAATGCTGGTTAAAATATTGTATTTGTATATTTAATTACAGTATTAATTTTGCAATAAAAATACCTGCAACTAACTACATATTTATTAGTGTTTTGAAGAAAGTTGGTTTGTGCCATATGCTGAATAGTTTTCATTGACAGGGTAACATTAAGTTGTTGAAACTCTAATAATGATGTATTTGCTAGTCGTATAGCCCCCTGTCCGTTTGTGTATACACTTTACATAAGGTCATAATCTTTCCAAAATGTGAGGTTATATTCAATTTAATATTGTAATTTTATTAAATGGCCTGACTGGAAAAGAGGAAATTGTATTGCTGAAATAATTTTGACCGGAATGTTCCTCGAAAAAAGAACAAAAAAGAATTGTATACATAAAATCAGAATCACATTCCAAACGGATCATTTTCAAAGCGAGATTTTCTTACATGGATACATTCAACTTATAATAAACGATAAATGGTAACCATTAATAAACCATTCAGTAAAACTAATAGACAAAATCTTCAAAGAAATAAAAAGGATAGTAAAAAAGGCAAATGTTTACGACTTTATGAATTTGCAGCTTTAGCTCATCTGGGAGAGCGTCAGACTGAAGAATTTCAAACCTGAAATCTGGAGGTACTGTGTTCGAGCCACAGAAGCTGCATCTTTTTTTTGGTAACTTTTTTTTGTTACTATTATGTAATTGTTGTAATATAGCTAATGCTAATTCTTGATTAGTGTGGAAAGCCTAATAAGGTT
>OBUW01000720.1_pt1 | contig 13028 bp, 8 predicted proteins | sample 1475761 | NCBI WGS metagenome assembly OBUW01 (sample SAMEA2579908, study PRJEB22360) | human gut metagenome | biome: human gut; feature: human-associated habitat; material: faeces | place: Denmark | collected 2008/2010
AACAAGTTATATATAGATAGTATTTATATAGGAGAGAGGCAGGAGAAAAAAAAAAATAGAAACACTCAAATAAAACTTCCATATTATTATTGTCAAGAGGGAAAAAATATCGTAGAGTTGAATTTCATTAACATTAATCATGTGGAAGTACAAATCTCGAAATTTCAACTATTGACAGTACTGTTAAAACGACATTTGGTCAAGTTTTGTTATTATAGCTTTTGTGTTTCGTTCTTTTTTTTTGTATTGGAGGTGGGAGGACGAGCCATTGGCTGTTATCTTAGCTGGTAAATAGAATTACTTCTTTGTATAAATCTCTTTGTTTATTTGTGAGACAAATTGGTCTTGGTAAGATATTAATTGATTGTGATCATACGATTACAATTTAAAAATACACCCAGAGCTGTAAATGCTTTCTATCTAGTGGTATAAGTCAACAATAGAGCAGTGAATGTCAGTTTCACAATACATCATTACCTCTATATATTATACTACCTTTCTAGAAGCTTTTTTTGAACTGTGTCATCACAAATTTTGATTGTCAGATCTTCTTATTTTGTTAGTCCTTAGGAAGTTTTTTTTTTGGGCCACTGAAAAATAAATAGAAGTCAATTTGTAGACATAACAACTGTTTCCAGTGTCATCAAAGTCATGACTGAAAATACAACACCTTATTACAAAAAACAGGCATCGTACCAAGATAAACGGTATACCATAAACAAGTCCAATTTAATCGAACCGATTATTCGACATCGAATACAAGACTCCCTATTTTACAAACAACATTTATATTTGAGTAATGAGGCAACAATACTACCGATTATTATAGAACATGTACATTACATTGGAGGTACAGATTCTTCAAACCGACCAAGCACTTTTATATCGTGTTTATTCAGATTGTTAGAACTTGAACCAAGTAAAGAGATAATCAAAACATATTTGACCCAGCTTGATTTTAATGAGTTCAAGTACCTCACGGCATTGACATTGATTTACATCCGCTTAACATATCCAAGTCAGGAAGTATATTCCATATTTGATCAATACTTTCAAGATTTCCGGAAGTTACGAATAAAATTGAAAACGCCAGTGTTTGACTCACAGAAATTGCCCATTCATTATAAAATCACATTTATTGACGAATGGGTGGATACATTATTGGTGGATGAACGAGTAATTGATTTGATGTTACCACGACTAATACCAAGAACAACGCTTGTTGAGCGTGGTCAACTTGCTCCAAGACAATATTACATTGACGTCAGTGACGAAGAAGAGAAAGATGCTGGCGAAGAAGAAGATAATGATTATGAAAGTGATAGTGATTAGAGGAAGCCGTTGGTTGTCTGTCTCTTCTTGGTGTATATTAATGTTCAGGAGCAAAATTTCAAGGGGTCTAAATAATTTTTTTTTTCGAAAGGGAATATTCTACGCGTGCATGGCCCGAGCATGTAAAGTTTCTATTACATACATTAACAAACAAAATAATAAAGCAAGTAAAACAACAAAAAAAAAATATTTCGTCATATAATGTTGAACTTCTTTCTCTTTTACTTCTTTTTTGTATTCTTGACAAAGGCCAATTTTACTCATTTTCCAGATTTGCAATTAAACATCTAGCATTTGATACAACATGGCTATTACAAACTTGCTAGAAAGCCAGGATGCACATTCAGAAGCTAGCTTACATGCGGTTTCAAAAACAAAAATTTTATTTATAGTAATATTATTTATTGTATCATTAACACTGTTTGTTTTTCAAACTGAATTCACATCACAAGCATACAAGTTGAAATTTCTGGAACCGGTAGTGTTACTAGCTGTCACCCATGGCTCCTGGTGGCTCTTATGGCCCATTCAAATTATTTTTGTGTCACTTTGGAGAACGACACTGAAGATGAAGAAAACAGATAAAGAGGCAACTATAAGCAATAGTGTTGGATCAGGTATTCAATATCAACGTTTAAACTCTAACTCAGGATTGTTGGAAAATGAAGGTGACTCAACTCAACAACAAAACCAATTGCAGGTTCCCTTACACCAGATCAACTACTTTACCTACTTTAAAAAATGCATAGTCAAACAATTTCATAACGTTTATCACACGTCGATTTTGATCTACCAGTCAAATGTCAAAGGAGATAGATCCACGACTTACTTGAATCAACTCATTGACGAGAATCCGCACATTTCCAATTCTAGTTCCATTCGTGAATGTATTAAAACATTTATTGCTACTCCTTCCATTAGATATGTCATTATCAAGGCATTTATCATTACAGTGGTATTGACCCTTGCTGGGTTTACGTGGTACGGTGCAATGTCTATGACATATCCTTCAGATGTTACGGCTATTTACAATTGTTCCGCATTCACAGCGTATGCGTTTGCTATACCATTATTAAATGAGAAATTTTCATGGTTAAAGGCAAGTTCTGTCATCATAGCTCTTTCTGGGGTGTTTATTGTTGCATATTCCGGAGATGATAGCAAAGATCAACCAAAAGAAGAAAACCCTTATCCCTTACGATTCTGGGGAAATTTACTTATATTAACAGGAGCGGTACTTTATGGTTATTATGAGGTTTTATATAAGAAATACCTTTGCATACCAGAACATTTATCGAAAATCATTACACCAAGACGTCAACTGACATTTGCAAATTTTGTCATGGGATTCTTTGGGATATATACTTTGACCATTCTCGTTACAATTTTAATCTTTGCAGAGGTATTCCACATTCATCATTTTAATTTATTCGACTATGGCGAAAACACTACCACCATTTGGCTATACATTTCTGGATCCATAGTGAGCAATTTGTTATTTAGTGCGTCATTTTTATCTTTGATGGCATTGACAAGTCCAGTTTTGTCATCTGTTAGTTCTTTATTGACTATCTTTTTGATTGGGTTGGTGGAATGGTGGGTTTTCGGAAACAAGTTGGGGTTCCAACAATTAGTGGGAGACTTGCTTGTGATTGTAGGGTTTGTTATGTTAACAATAGCATCATGGAAGGAAATCAGTGAAGGTAATGAGGATGATGAAGTGGATGCGGTTAGTACTTATTCATTTGCATTAAGTACAGAAGAGAACCGATAAAAAAGACAAACTAACAATTAATTTGTTTAGATTAGTTAGACTTTATTTTTATAGTGACATACATACATGCATTATTATTCTTTGGAAATAGTTTTAAACCAAGTTCTCATAATGTTAGTGTTTGTAAAGGTTAATGCCAAATTCCTTAGAATGTTACAGGGCCAAAATTTTTCTGGAACTTACAAACCAACCCGCAAAAAAAAAACCCGAATTCAATATTTTGCCATTCAAATAATAAAGCCAACAACCTTATTCATTAGGCTGGTTTTATTTCAATTACATTGTTCAATCACCCTAAATAATACACATACGTATTATTGATATCATGACAATAGATGAGCTGGATGTTAGTGGGTCTTTTCAAGGCTTAATGAGATCATTGAATTTGGATAGTGAACAATTTAAGGAATATGACGATATTGATTTCGAATCTCTTAATTTCATACAACTTTCACATGTCAAGGATGAGATAGAAAACCAATTAAATATATTATTTGACTTATTGAGACACAAGTACAATGCCGATATGGATACTCCGTTAGTTACGCCTGATGGATTTCCAAGAAGTGATCTTGATGTGGTCACTATTCGATTACTACGAATCCGAATCATTCGATTGAGAAATGATGATAGAAAAGTTATACATTTATTAGATGACAGGATGGCCCAAGAGTTTGCTACTCGAAGAGAAAGCAACATAGAGGCAGGAGAAGAAGAACTGACTACATCCTCTACATCAAGGTACCACATTCCATTTGCCCAAGTGAGAGAAGTAGTCTCTGGCGGACCTGCTTTCAATTCAGGGTTGAAAGAGGGAGACCAAATAATTGTTTTTGATGACGACATTCATGCTGCTAATAATAACAAGTTAGGCAGTTTAGTGTCAAGAGTTCGTTCGAAACAAAATGAAGAAATCAAAGTCGATTTGAAACGAGGCGAAGAAAGAATCACTTTGAAACTAATTCCGTCGGATAATTGGGACGGACAAGGTTTATTAGGATGCCGTTTAATACCTATATAGTGATGTGATATAATATATAATACTATACTTTAACCCCCATGCAATGTACTGGTAAAAGTAAATACATCTCCGCTTTCAATAACATATTCTTCCATACCTTCTAATTCCCAATCGGTATCATTAATCAAAACCAAAATACCTGGTCTCACGGTCCCATCTTCTATAAATACGGGAATATCCTTAGGATCTGATATTATATTCTTGGTGATGTAGGTTATCAAATCAGCAACTGTAGCTTCACCTTCTTCGAATGGTATAACACATTTGTGTTCTCTTACTGAATTGGATATTATATCTAAACCTCCTAAAAACTCAACTTTGATTTTGATTGCCATTTTTTCCTCCCTCTTCTATTGTAATGAATACTAATCTGGTTGAATTATCAGATGAGCTCACGGGTGTAAAAATTCATTTTTTTTTTTGCCAATCAATCTTTTTGTCTCGATTTAAGAATTGACAGTCTTTAATTGTCACTAACATCAATTTTTCATACATATCACAAGAAAATTTTCAAATGTAAGCTTTTTAATATTTTTAAATAGTTCAGAAGGCATTCGTTAGACTTTTATAACACAGGTTGATAATGTTCCAATACTATAAGCATATTAATATTGTTAGCTTCGCGACTGCACATAATTATAAGCGTGCTCGAAACCTGTTTGTTAACTAATTTTGGAGACACGTAGTAGGAACAGAGATTTTTTTCCACAGCAAAAGAATACTGAGTGAATTTGAGTTTTGGTAGGAAACAAACGAAAAAAAAAAAAGTGTAACGCCAAACAAGTGAAAACTAAACTGTCAACTTTTATATTTAACATTTGTTAATCCATTGAACTTTTGTCACAAATTATCATGTTGAAACAATTATACTTTTTCTTAGTGTGTTTATTGTGGACAACCGTCAATGCATCACGATTTGATGTTGAACATGCATTGGTGTTATATGATCCAGAATTGCTTCCATTAAATGACACAAGTTCTTTGACTCCAGAAGTTGCCCAATTCATAGAGTATTTGTCAGATAAGTTTGACGTGAAAATCAGTGATTACAACAGCGAAGATATCAATTTGTTTTTTGATGACTACCCTCGTTACGAGCATCTTGTATTGTTTCCATCATCCAAGAAAACTATTACATCTAAAGAGGCATTGAGTCTGCACAATTTATTACGATTCATTAATGAAAATAGTAACATTTTTGTTGTTGGTGGATCACAAAGTGTTTTACCTGATGGATTAAGAGGATTCTTAAATGAGCTTGGTGTCTTCCCATCGCCAAAGAATTACAAGTACATTGATCATTTCAACAGCAAAAATGGTGTCGTCCAATTGAATCGTGACAATGTTGTTGAAGGAAATAGATTAGTTGAAGAATTGTCTGTAACCAAATACGATGGTAATGCTGCTTTGATTTCGAACAATGAATTAATCTTCCCCATTGTTAGAAGTTCAGCAACAGGATACACCAACAAAGTTGGTGAACCGATTGATGCTGACAAAACATGGACCTTTGGTGAGCAAGGTTATTTGGCAGTTGGGTTCGAAGCTTTGAATAATGCCAGATTAGTTTGGGTTGGGTCCAATTCCTTGTTGGCAGAACCTCAATTGTATAAATGGTGTTTCCAACAACAGGGTAAATTGAAGTTGCAATTTGTGGAGCACATAAAAGCCGACGAACCAAGTAAACCAAATCCACATTTGTACAGAATTAAAGATCAAGCAATTTACACTATTGGAGTATCTGAATTTGTCGATGGAAAGTGGATCCCATTTGAGGTTAAAGACGAAAAAGATCAATTACAATTGTCTTTCAAGATGTTGGATCCTTACCAAAGATTAAACTTGAAACCGCTTGGCCCAGTGAGTGCCATCAGTAATAGCACAGAATTAGATACCTATGCCTACTTTGTTAACTTTACTGTTCCTGACCATCATGGTATGTTTACCTTTGAATTGGACTACAAGAGACCTGGGTTATCCTATTTAGTTGACAAAAGAGTAGTCACCGTGAGACACTTGGCAAACGATGAATTCAAAAGATCATGGGATATTTCAAATTCCTGGTTATACGTTGCTAGTGCCGTGTTTGTAATTATTGCATGGTTTGTATTTGTTGTTTCTTACATTTACATCGGCAAATCAAACTATTCCAAAAAAAATGTATAGTTGACTTAAATACACTTTAAAAAATATATTGATTCGATTATAGAATTCTATTTTATGTTAGTAACAGTGGTTTTTTTTTGGGGTTATTATATTGCAACAAACTTTTTCAAACGAATGGAAAATTTAATAAAAATTCAGATATGTTTTCTACTATCTTTATGAAACAACTGTCTTCAATGTATAAATACTCAGTTGTCCCTATCTAAGTTATTCATCATAATTGTGAGGTTTGAAAAAGTTTGCAAATATAAGATATATGCTAAACATACTATTCAAAAGTATATATCATGTAAACATGTTAAGGAGGTAGAAGAATGAAAAAAAAAAAAATATGATGAGTTAAAAATTTTATTTTTTCCTTCCTCTTTGATTTATATATTGTTAAAGAAAAAGGAAGATGTTGATGATGAGAATTAAAACCCTAAATAAAACTTAAATCTTTCAAATTTGAACTGGAAAAAAAAAAATAGAACTGCCTCGATAACAAACAACAACACAAAATATATCCGTTACTAAACTTATAGACGTAATCTCAGATCTAGGTTCACACTTAATTGAATTCGCTCAGATACTGTGTTCCATTCCATTCAATTTGCTCCTAACCGATATTCGTACCTTATAATTTGCATTTTAAATGTTTCATCTAGCATCGTCGTTGTACACTCAATACACCAAAAGAGAGCAATACAATATTCTTATTTTAGGATTGGACAATGCAGGCAAAACGACATTCTTGGAACATTTGAAATTATTATATTCATCCTCCACGGAATCAGCAAACAAGAATCAATCATCCAAGAACTCAACCACCAGTGACGACCAACCCCGATCAACATCAGATGTCATCAAATCAAAACGGATTTTACCCACAGTTGGTCAAAACACTACAACAATAAAATTCGAGTCCAAGGATTCGGATTCACCCTTAGCGTCACAATTTAAAAACATAAATTTGAAATTTTGGGATTTAGGGGGACAGAAATCATTGCGGAATATGTGGTCCAGGTACTTTAAGCAATGCCATGGCATCATATTTATAATTGATTCTACTGATACTGAAAGGTTTCAGGAATGCTATGAAACATTGATTGATATTGCACATGACGATATTTGGATGCAGATTGACGACGACGACGACAACGACAACGACAACAGCAATGTTGACGGAACAGTAAATGTGCCAATACTAATGATGGCAAACAAGCAAGATCTACCGCAGGCTGTAGATTTGGTTTCTCTCAAAACCGGGGTGTTTATCAAATTAGTCAGCGAATTGGAAGCTACCGACTCAAAGTTATTGCCAGTGTCGGTCTTGGAAAATCAAGGATTGCAAGAAAGTTTAGAATGGTTAGTGACGCGATTGATTTACAACAAACGTAACAAAAAGCCTGAGTATAAGTGAAAATAGAGATTAAATACAATAGAATCGCAATTAACACATTTACGATACTTTCGAAAATAGTTTTTACGTTTCTCACTCCTTCCAAAAGAAAGGTACTCTGAATTCAAGAGGGGAGAGAGAAGAACAACAGTTTGGATTCCCTTAGTTCAGAAATCACTCAACGACGTCATGCAGCGGATCATTTAGTTTTGCTGCATAACCATTACATTTGTTGTTGGAATTCGCGGGATAGAATTAGACTGTTCCGTTCGCTTACCAGGTACGAAGACCTGTCAGTAAATCTGTATTCCGCAAAGCATAACTCTGCTGTTACCCTATCCTTGATACTTTTGAAAATTATACACAACGTAGACCTTACTGTAATGCACAACTCAAGCGTATAGAATTTGAAGATATTAATTACAACAAGGAGAATCTTCGGACAGTAGTCTATGAGCGGTTGCATTGCTACGATGGAGCGTATCGGCAATATATAATTTTTGATTTTTTTTTTGCGGTATCTTGTTTGCGGTCGTACCCAACATATTCAATTGATGTCATACACGTTGTTAAGGAGATAATTCGTAGATCATTTCATTGAAAATAATATTGTAGTAGGTAGTTTCATCATAAAGTGACTAGATTAAACACTACTCACCTATCATCTCCACAGTTGCTATATTGCTATTTCATACTCTACTCCTTAAGATGTTAATTTTGAAATTTAATTTAATGCACAGTGCATTGTGTAATTAGAAGAGAAGACATGTTCAGAGACAATGTGGATAATAGACCTATTCCGAAAGAAAATTCATGACTATAATCTCAATTGTATTGCTTCTTGCCTTGTTAAAATGTTCCCTCCGTCCCCCCCCCCTGTCTCATAATTTTCTATGTGAATCTTTTATTTTATTCTCTCTTTTGTCTTGCTTTTTCTTTTTTAGTTTGGCTTAACCCACATTTTTTTTTTCAGGATCTTTGTGTCACCACCTGAAATTGGTGTATTAATTTGGCACCGTCATAGCAATCATGAAAATTCCAGAAGTTAGACACCACAAAACTATCCGAGATATATACCCTCTCCTTTTGATATCTTGCTTTCTCTAATATATATATATAACATACAGTCAATCCATCCCCATCATCCTTCATTTCATTCTTGAATTCTTTTTTTTTCCTTTTCTACTTTTTGTTCAATCAATTTATTAATCTATCAAGTTTTAATTATTGTTTTATTATCAAATTCTCGAAAACAATTTTCAATTCTAATTATCACAACATTTGATATAAATTCCCCCCAAAATAAAAAATAAAAAAACATTACAATCAATTCATTATCTTGTACTGTCTGAATCAATTGACTAGTTAATTATGAGTTCCGACGGCAAATTTTTCACTAAGGTTAAAAATGCCTTCAAGTCTGACAAGAAGGACACCGAATCCTCACCAAATTCCAGTAGCAAAACTAGCGCTCCAAGTGCATCAGCTTCAAAATCACACCAAAAAGTAATTGATGAAGCTTATAGTGAAGGTCGTAAGTTTTTCCATTTGAAACACTCAAGCAGCAAAGGCAATATAGGTTCAAGCTCAGGGTCTGCATCAGGATCTGGATCGAGTGTCGAACAGGGTGGTAAGCATTCAAAGGATCAGCATCATGATATACTTAGACAGGCCTACAAAGAGGGTCAAAAATTGTTTCACTATCATGCAAAACATGGTGTTTCTGGCTCAACTTCACAAAAACAAGGAACATCGCCATCTACGTATGCTGGTGCCGGTGTCGGTGCTACTGCAGGTGCAGGTGCAGGTGTTGTTGGTGCTTCTACTGGTTCTGGTTCTCCAAAAACACCTTCCACTCCACGTGAAAATAAAAGCACGACTTCTAGTGTTGCTTCTGGTTTATCCCATGACAGGGAAGTCATTGCTGAGTCATCTATCGGTCGGGTAGTCACCTCTCCTCCAAGACGCTCCAGAGAACCCCTTGAACACACAATTCCTGGAGACTTTGCTAACGAAAAGAGACCAACCGACTCTACTGTAGTTGTCGGTGGTGCTGCTGCTGCTGCCGGTAGTGGCAATGCTGCATCAGGTGCTCAATCAACCAATGCCAGCGTTGACGCACCAAGATACACTGATGGTGCTGAAACAGTTAAAGGGTCTGGTAAATACTTTGATCCAAAGGATACCCAGGGGGGTGTACTTGGTGCTACTAAGACGGATAAAGATGCTGATGCCTACAATGAACGAACCAAGGCCGAGTATCATGACTTGTCGAACTTGAAAACTAAACCTAGCTATCCTGAAGGTACTGTTGAAAAAGGTGGAGATCTCGAGACCGTTAAAAACTTGGCATATGAGGAAGGTAAAAAGAAAGGCAAATTGGACGGTGATAATGGTGCATTTGGAACTTCAAATCAATCATCTACGAATTTCAGTTCAAATTCTAACCCAGTCGAAGAAAAAGAAATCCATCAAGAAAACAAATCAGCTTATAATCCAGGTGGTGTTTCTGCTGTGTTTGAGGAAAACACGACTGGTCCGCAAGCTACCAAGTCAAATGCTAAATCAGGCTCTTCTGGTAATACTGCTGCTGGTGTCGCAAGTGGTGCTGCTGCTGGTGCAGGATTAGCCGGTGTTGCCGCTAGTAGTGGCAATTCTAAACAATCATCAAACGACAAGTCATCATCAAAAGGTGTCTATGACATTTCTGATGCACAAGGAAAAGATATTCCAAGAAACGAAATTGATCACTCAAGCTATAAAAACACCAGTTCCGGATTGGGATCCAAGAATCTTGCTGCTGGTTCTGCCGCCACATCTAGCCAAATTCCTGCTTCTTCGAATAATGAAAAACAATCTTTAAGTGACCTTGAGAAAAAAATTAGCGAAACTGATGCTAAAATTAGACAATTGAAGCAAGATCCTAGCAATGCCTCCACTTATGCTGTTCATGATGAACCAATTGCAGCTCCAGAGTTGAAGGATATTGATGACGGACACAATCAAGTTAGCGATACTGATACCAGAAATGCTACAACTGCAACCAAAGTCGACAATTCTTCGCCCGAGGGTGTTAATAGTGCTGGTAGTGCAGGTATTGCTGCCGGTGCTACTAGTGCTTTAGGTGCAGCTGCCGCTTATTTGGGTCTTTCCAAAGGTAACAAAGATACTGAACCAAGTGATACAGCTTACAGTGGTGCTTTCAAGGAAAACCAAACATCAACATTATCTGAGAATGCACCAACAAGAGAAGTACCAGCCTCTTCCTACAATGAAGGCCAATTGAAAGGATTGAAAGACGAGTTGTATCAGGCAGGTTATAATCAAGGCAAAGACATTTATGCTGGTATTGATAAGAATTCAACTAAACATCGTGATGCTTTGATTGCAAGCAATTCAGATGGTAAAGGTGATAACGTGAATAGATCGTTAGATCCAAGCTCAACTTCTTCAAGCGGTTCAAGTAGACCAGAGAACTCCAAAGAACAAGCAGAAGCAATTGCTGCTGCTGCTGCTGGTGGTTTCGGTGCTGTTGGATACGGTTCGAGTACTTCAAAAGGAGCAAATGCTACAACTGGTAATGCTAACTTGGCTAGTGAAAGTGGAAAAACCGGTTACCATGACGGAAGCAAAAATGATTTATCAAAAGAAGCATACCAAGCTGGTAAAGCCAAAGCTAACGCCGAAAAGAATGCTACAGCAAGTCATGTTCCTAGAACCGAGGCTTACGAAGCTGGTAAGGATAAAGCTAAAACTGATAAAAATGCTATAGCTGGTGCTGTCCTAACTGGCGAAGCATATCAGGCAGGCAAAGCTAAAGGTTATAATGAAAAAGATTCATCTACTAGTGCCGTTCCAAGAGCAGAGGCATATCAAGCCGGTAAAACCCAAGGTTATGAAGATAAAGATATTTCTGCAAGTACTGTTCCAAGAGAACAAGCATATCAAGCTGGTAAGAATAAAGCTGAAACAGAAAGGGATTCCTCGACATTGAAGCAATCAGGTGATACCCTGGCTAGTACTGACTCTGAAACTTCATCTCCTAGTAAGGGTTATTTGGCTGCTGCAGGTGCAGCTATTGGTGGTGCCGTTGGTTATGCTTTTGGTGGAAAAGGATCGAAAGAGAATGATGTTGATGATTCATTAATTGAAGATGCCGAGAAGGTAGATCCGACAATTTCTAAGTTGCCACAACATAAAGTTGATGATAAGGAATTGAAGAAAGAAACCACTCTTAGTCGTGATGCCACATTTGACGAGAAGGAATTAGTTGCCTCCAATGACAGAAAGATCTGGGAAAAGGATGCAGATAACTATAACAAACAACATGGCTTTGTCAGTGGCAATTCTAAGACACCGTCTCATGATAGTAGTTTGAATGCAACAAACAGATCTGCTACTTCTACTGAATCAAATTATGACAGTGGAAAACCATATTCTTCAAGTGCCGAAAAACAGTCCCAAGGTTCGGATTCTTCTGAAAAGGGCTATTTGGCAGCTGCCGGTGCAGCTATTGGTGGTGCTGTTGGTTACGCTTTTGGTGGCAAAGGTTCTTCCAAAGAAAACGAGGTGGATGATTCATTGATTGAAGACGCAGAAAAGGTTGACCCTGCTATTTCAAAATTGCCACCACACAAAGTTGATAAAGACCAGTTGAAGAAAGAAACCACTCTTAGTCACGATGCGACATTTGATGACAAGGAATTAGTTGCTTCTAATGACAGAAAAATTTGGGAGAAAGAAACTGATGATTATAACAAAAAACATGGTTTCACCAATCAAACAGATTCTTTAATTCAAGAAGCTGCAGAAGTTGATCCATCGATTACTCAGTTGCCTGCGCACAAACTTAAGAACCAAGAAGGTAAGGAAGTGAAACCTAAAGTTGCTGAGGCTAACCCAGAAGAGGTGGACACTTCCGCCATTCAGAATTTTAGAAAATTGGAAGACGACGTTAGTACTTATAATAAGAAACACGGGCACACTGGTCCTCAGGAATCCTTACTTGCTGTAGCTGAAGAAGCAGACCCTAAAATTCTGAAATTACCAACTCATAAAGGTGACTTCAATGAGACGAAGCTGGTAGATCCAGTTGGTGCTGCTGAACCAGGTGAAGTTCAGAAATTGCCAGCTAACCATCCAACTGCGAGGCATCGCGAAGTGAGTGAGAATATCAAGTCAGACAAAACAGTAGATGCTGGCACTATCCAAGATAGCAACAAGAAACATGATCATCAAACCTCCACTGCTGTTGGTACAGGTGCTGCCTTAGGTGCTGGTGCTGGCTTGGCGGCCGGAAGTTCTGCACATTCTCACGCCGCTGAACAGGAACCAACTCACAAGTCACAATTGGA
>OBUW01000723.1_pt1 | contig 12985 bp, 4 predicted proteins | sample 1475761 | NCBI WGS metagenome assembly OBUW01 (sample SAMEA2579908, study PRJEB22360) | human gut metagenome | biome: human gut; feature: human-associated habitat; material: faeces | place: Denmark | collected 2008/2010
AGGATACTGCTTTGCTTGTTTGAGGGTTGATAACTGAGAAATACATCAAGAACTTCACAAAATGGCTACACTAATAACTCAAAGGCAGTTGATGAAACTCATGCTAATACTATATAGCTGATTATTAATAACATAGAAACTATACTATCAACGGGTTTCCTTGGAATTAGTAGTAGAAGTAATATTAGTAATAGTAGTAGTAATTGTGGTTGTGGTTATCGTTTCTATAAATTTTATCGTTTCCAATTTTCACTCATTGTCACATACTTACTACACACACACAACAACAACAACAATAACAACACTAAAGAATATTTTTTTTTTCTGTCGTTCACTGTTTTAATCACAACGAGCAACAACAGCACACACACACACTAAATTTTTCTTTCTTTCTTTCTTTAAACTATTACTCTCTTATTCTTAAATTGAATAAATCTTTATTTAAAACTTTCAATTCTCTTTTCTAATTAATTTAAATTACTTTTTTAAATTAAGATAAAGAGGGGGGAGTTTCACAGTTGCAGATACTTACATACTTACATACTTATAATCCAATCCAATCCAATCCTTTAATCGAATTATTAAGATAAAACACTTTTCCAATAGTAATTACACTCACTTGGTTTATTGAATTTCCTTTTCCCATACCCCTGTTTTTACATTTCCTTTCACCTTGATCAACTGGCAATATGTTATTATCCGGTTCTCCTACACAACAACAACAACAACAACATCAGAAAGAGAATGGATCTGATTCAATATTTTCAGCAGACGAATTTGTATCGGCATATTGTTTTATATCGCATGATAAGGTCAATTTAATCCCTGTAACCACGGATAATGTGGATGATGAAGATGAAGACAACAATAGCCATAATGGAAATAACATTACAACTCCACACATTACTATCAATGATCTTCATCATGAAGCCATTGAAGATCATGCTGATTTTACTCCTGATAAATTGTATTTGAAAAATAAAAATTTACTTTATAGTCTCAACAATCCTTCAATTTCCGACGTTGAAGTAGAAAATAACAACAGCAACAATACCAATGGTTCTAGTATACCGTCAACATCTAAAGATTCATATACTCCATCTCCATCATCTTCACCTCTGTCATCTTCCTTATCGACACCGTCATTGAATAACAACATCAAGAAAAAGACTCAAGTAGTGGTTGCTCCATCAATCTTTTTACCAAAATTAATTATCAATTTGGCGGATAATTTAAATAATGATTTCAAAGAATTGAAACAACTTTTAATTAAAATATTTCCAGCTTGGGATAATGTTGATAATATAAGTTTAAGTCAATTAACTGGTGGTATCACAAATATGCTATTATCATGTGAGTACACCGGAAATGACCCCACCAAAAAAACCGGTGATGCTGAGCCGGTGTTGATAAGAGTTTATGGTCATGGAACCAATTTAATTATTGATAGACATCGAGAATTTATATCCCATTTGATATTAAATTCTATTGGGTTAGCACCACCAGTTTTCGCCAGATTTAAAAATGGTTTAGTTTACGGTTATTTGGATGGTAGATCTTTAAAACCAGAAGAAATGAGTAAAAAAAGTTTATATCCATTGATTGCTCAACAATTGGGAAATCTACATAATAAAGTTGATTACAAATTAATTGAACAAGGTATTGAAAAAATAAGAGCTTTAAAACTTGGAAGAAGACGAAGAAGATCATCATCAGCATCTATAACATTCAAAAAGAAACATCATCATAATTCATTGAGTGGGACTAGTAGCAGTGCTAGCGGTGCCACTACTGCTAAGAAAAGATTTATTTCTAATATTTGGGAATTATTAGATGATTGGATCAATATTGTTCCCATAAATCCTGATTTGATTGAATCTTTCCAACAAAACTTAACTAAAGACTCTACCATCATTGATATTATTATTGATCAAGACAATTTAAAAGACATTATTAAACAAGAATTTGAATGGTTACAAACCGAATTAACTCAAACTATAAATTCTCCAATAGTTTCATCTCATTGTGATTTATTATCAGGAAATATCATTATCCCTAAAAATTTCCCCCTTGACGAACAATCAACGACCTCATCATCCTCATTCAATTTACCAAGTATTGAAAATAATCCAATAAAATTCATTGATTATGAATATATGTTACCAGCACCAAGAGCATTTGATATTGCTAATCATTTAGCAGAATGGCAAGGTTTTAATTGTGATCGATCTGCTATACCGGAACCATCAATATCAAACCCAGTATTGGTCAATTGGTGTCGTGGATATTTGAATGATATGAATGCATCAAAAGAAATTGTTGAATCATTAATTGATGAAATTAAAGCTTATTATGGATTACCAGGATTTTATTGGGGGATTTGGGCCATGATTCAAAGTGAATTATCAAACATTGATTTTAATTATCTGAATTATGGAAAATTAAGATTAGAAGAATATTGGCAATGGAAAAATGATTATTTAAAGAATAAGTAACCAAATATATACGTAGCCACATATATATATATATATACAATTCATTCATTCATTCATTCATTATTAATATTAAAAAATCTATTAAAAAAAACAACAAGAAAACTACTTTCTTTTTTGACTTGTTTATAAGCATACAAGCATGCTTGTAGGTATGTCCACTTATCGACGTAGATCAACAATAGTTGTATGTTGAGTTCTTGAAGACACCAAAATACACCAAATTGAACCTTTATTAAATTCTTTAATCAAAGTATTATAAATATTCATAGCAAAACTTTTTGGGAAATTATTAGTTGTATAAACCACTTTTCTAATCCATTCATCTTGTTGATGAATTGAAGTAATACTAATCATATCCAATATTTCATCTCTAGCATCAATAACAACAACAGGTCCACCACTTAAATTTTTTATACATTGTTGTCCAGCTAATTTAGCATCATTTTCTGATTCCCATTTATCTCGTTTATTTTTCCTACCACGAGGAGCATCATTTTTAACAACAATGATTTTTTGATCAATTTCAACTGAATCAATTGGTCCATTTAATAATTCTTCTTCTTGATTTGTTTTAGAAGATAATGATGATGATGTAAGTAATGTTGTTGAGTTTGTCATCGTACCATTATCTTGATCATTTTCTTCATGTTCTGAATCTTCTAATAATTCAGTCACCAAATAATCTATCACTTCATCATAATCTAAATCAATATCTTTACCAGTAATTATATTTCTCAATTTCAAAGGTTTAAATCCAGATCCAGATTTTTTACTTCTTCTAATGCTAGTGCTAGTAGTAGTAGTACTACTACTACCACCACTACCACCATTCAAAGATGAGAATGAATTCCCAATTGTTGTAGGTAACAGTCGTATTATAACTATCCATATAGCCCCTTCTGAATTACCATTTTGGAATATTTCATCTTGAGTCTTTGCTGCAACTGATGTTATATCAGCACTTATGTTTTTATTCCAAAATTTAGAAACTAATTGATATCCCACTTGACTTAAAAATTGTTGTTGAGTAGAACTTATAAGTACTTTACATCGATTGCCCTTCCATTTATTTACAAGATCCAATTTAGATTTCCCTCGAGAAATTAATGTTTTCATAAGAATGAAAAGTAAACTAGTAGTCAATGAAAATCCAACACCATGAGGAGTGATTTGTTTAGTTGTTGTGGTGACATTTGAAAAAGATTCAATTAATGAATCATATCGTCCACCAGTAACTACTCTAGTATAACGTTTGGATCTATCAGGTTTAAAAACTGCTTGAAACATTATTCCATGGATATAATATTTACTATTATAATTACTCAATGGATTGAAAATCATTGATGTTTTAATATTCATTTGTTTCAAAATTTTAACCACTTCAATTAAATAAGTATATGCTCGTTCAACTTTTAATAATTGGGGAGAATCAACCATTAATTTTTGTAATTTTTGTCTTGCCCGTTCCACTTCACATGTAAAATTGAAATTTTCAACAAGATCTTTAGTAACAGTATGTGGTACTTGAAAATCTTCCCTCAAGTAACGTTTTATTTCATCGGATGATTTATCAATTCCCAATTGTGATAATACTCCAAAAATATCTAATTTTTTCTTATCATCAATTCCAATATTACCAAAAGAAAATGAAACAACAGCATCCAAAATATCATAATGATTAATAACAATAATGGTATTTTTAAAACATGGTAAAGTATTGACAATTTCATCAATCACTTTTAAACATTCAGCATCATGAGCGAAAAGTGTTGCCTTGTTAACTTCCAGTCCACCGGCTATATCAAAATTAACGGCACTATAACGATCAGGTATACCAATACCTCGAACATTAGGTCGATAGACAAATTCGTGTCGAAAAGTTTTAGGAATTGTCATATCGGTTTTACTTAAAAATCTTGCTGTTGGTAAAGTCAAATCATAAGGTAAAGTTAAAACTGCACCACTTCTATCCAAAAAATCATAAACTAATTCTCTTGATTGTGAAGGTGCCTTTGGTAAAACTAAATTTGTATTTAAATTCTCAATGGCTCCATGATTAGTGAAAATCTTGGTCAATTCTTTCATGATTTTATCAAATAATAAATAATCATTCGAAGTATCCAATTCAACATGCTTATTATGGGAATTATGTTCATTTTGTTTATCAAACATTAAATCTTTAGCAAGCAGATACGGTTGATTGAACAATGCTTCACGAACTTGTTGTTGCCAAGGAGATGCTGGATCAGCTAAAGATTTTAATGCTTCTTGAATAACTTGATCTTGATGTTCAACGGGTAACCAACCACTTTGTAAAAGTTGTGCTGCACTAGGACGAATTTTAGGATCATGATCTAATAATAATCGAATAATTTTTTTTTCAGTTTTATATTTACTAGCAATGAAATTTGTAGGGAATTCAACTGATTTCAATCGTAAATCATTTAATGTTTTAGCTCTTTGCATACCCGTGGCAAGAGGATAACACATTTCAAAGAAAATTATTCCAAGTGAATACATATCAACTTTTTCATCGTATTGACCCGTGGCCACTTCATTGGCAGTATAAAATAATGTTCCCACCACGGTAGATAATTCATTATCTTTAGCTTCCACTTGATTATTCGTCAGAACAACTGAAGAAAATTGTGAATTTTTAGCTAATCCGAAATCCCCAACTTTAATATTATTGGATCTATCAATGAAAATATTCATTGGTTTTAAATCACGATGAATAAATCCTTCACGATGAATATATGAAACTGCTTCAAGTAATTGTCGGAAAAGTCTCCAATATTCATCAGGGTTATTAGGTAATCCTTGTTCAATAAGATTGAGAAGGGTATTATTTTCACAAAACTCCATTTGTATATATAATATTGATTTCGGTGATGCATTTTTAGAGGAGTTAACAACATCTTTTGGTTTTTTAACAGAAACTTCTTTCGAATCACTTTTGGAACGATCTTCTGTTTCATTATTTGAGATATCATCAGTTGAATTGGCAAACACAAACGGATCATCATCTTCATTTTGGTCATCTTCTTCTGAACTTTCATCAAATTCTATCCTAGGGTCAAAAGATGTTGAAATGTAATCGACTTGAAATGAGTTATCATAACTAGGTAACACAGATGATGAACGACCAACACGACTTGAAAATGTCAGTTCAAGATCATCATCACCAAAGTCGCCTTCTGTGTCATCTTCCTCCTCTTCCTCCTCTTCGTCATCGCTCGCAATAGCAGATGTGCTATTAGATGGAATCGCAGATGTATCTTCTAATTCTTCAACCCAAGTACCATAATAACGAACAATATATTGATGGTTCAATCTAGCTAAAGATAAAACTTCACTTAATAAAGAATCCAATTTATCAGCTCGATGTTTAATTTTTTTCACAGCATAAAATATCCCTTCCATTCTACTTCTAGCTTTAACAACTTCACCAAATCCACCACGACCCAATTTCCCAATTTCTTCAAAATCTCTGGCGTATCTCCCCATATTTCGTTGTGACCCTGAAGGCATGATAAGACTAGAATTTTCACCAAAATATGGATGTTGAGTATTCTGGTTAGATAACCGTCTGCGTGAAATATTTTGATGATAAATATTCAAATGTTTTGTTGTTGCAGTCGAATCCTGTTCATGTCCTTGTATTTGAACATGTCTTGTATTGGTTGATGATACCAAATCAGTTTCGACATTTTTTTTCATTCGTGATAAGTTAGTTTCCGATTGTAATTTTGAAATTATGGGACCATCTCGTAAAAATTTTACGGCATTTAATTCCAAAGGAGATGGTCGTTTTGATAATTTAACTTGTAACATTTTCGATAATACATCATACACTAATGAAGCATATTCTTCTGCTCCAACAAAATCTTTAACGGAAAATTTATTTATAAAATCACTAGGTGTATGGTATGTGGTGTTTAAAATATCAAATCCTAACATTACTCTTAAGAAAAGTACTCCTAAATCCCAAATATCAGATTTGTAATGATACCCAGAAGTTTTCAATTCTGGTGCTAACCATGCTGGTGGATTTACTTGTGGAGATCGATCTAATGTTTCTCCCTCATTTGGATGTAACAGAATCATCTCTAATAAACGATACCCATATGAAGGATGACATAATTTCAACACTTTTTTAGCACTGATGGTTAATGAGTCTTCCCCACCACCACCACCACCACCAATACTATTACTTAATAATTCATTAGTTGAATTTTGATAATACAATTGGTCCTTCTCTTGAAATATAACTATGGTCATGGGACATATAAGTTTATGGATGAATCCGGCATTATGAAGATATTCCATTGCTGGTAATAATTGAATAAGCCAAGTTCTTGCTAATGCCCAATTAATAAATTCGGCAGTAGGGAGAATATCATATAATGTTTCACTAACTGGAGAAAATTCCGTTAACAATCTTACTCTCCAAACATTTGTTTTATCTATTTGAAATCCAATTAATTTTAATATATTACTATGATTTATACTCATAATTGATTGTAATTCCGATTCTAAATCTTGAATTTCTCGCTTCCCCTTGTCAGTTTGCCAATATTCATTGGTTAAATCAATCACTGTTAATAAGAATGCCAAATCAGAACCTTTATTTTCAATTTTATTCCGCATTTCATTATCAATAAATGGTTTAACAATATATTGGGATCCAATTGAATTGAAAACCCCCTTTTGATTATATCTTATGAATCCCAGTATTGCTCGAAACTTAAATTTCCGTCTTGTATTAGGAATGGTTGCTTCCATGGCATTTTCAAAAATGAAAAATTGATCTTTATCAAGTGGGATTAATGAATTATTATTATCATTAGTAGTTGACATATCTAAATCTTGATCATCAGTAAAATCATCATCAAATTCACCTTGAATTTTTTGAATTTGTTCATTCAATTCTTTATTTTGTTTCTTTCGAGCCAATTCTTCATCCTTCTTCTGTTTCGCCTCTTTTTCTTCTAATGCCCTTCTTTCATTTCTTAATCTTAATTCTCTTTCTTCTTCTAATGATAATACTTTTTCAGTTGTTGTTTGTATTTCATCTAACATGAAAATCAATTCGGAAATTATCGTGAAAGAAACTTCTTGTTCGGGATATTCTTTGATTAAATCTTTACATTTCTTTTCTAATTTAGCAATATTAATTTTCAATAAATTACGAGCATTTAGTAGTTTTACTTTTGGAGGTGATAAAGGATAAGTAGGAGTGAATTCTATATCTAATGTAATGGAAACAGTCGGTCGATCACGATTATTTGACGATGATAAAAATACTTGGAAATGCGGACTGGGTTTTTTATTCCAAACTAAACCCGTTGGAGTAATATCTTTAAAGATATCACCATAAATTGATGATATACTACTAATTTCATCTTGTTGTCTATGTTCTAAATCCAGAGTAATTGATGTTTCTGGCATAATTGTAATGTATCAATTAAGAGTAAAGTAAAAAGGGAGAAGGGGGGGAAGGTATCTTTATAATTGAATTGATGTTTCGTGTATACTTTTTTTTTCCTTCTTGCTTGGCTTGGCTTGGCTTGGCTTGGCTTGGCTTGGTTAACGGTTAGGCGAGTGCAAAAGAAAATCTTTATTTAGGAAGGAAGGAAGGAAGGAAGGAATAACAACAACAACGACAACGACAACGACACATCATACTGCAAAGCAATATAATTATAGACATCACCTTCTCTCAATTATGCCATTGGTAGAACGTATAGAACCAGGACCTGACACAATTAGGGTTCTACTAACTACTGACAATCATGTAGGAGCATTTGAAAACGATCCAATTAGAGGTGATGATGCATGGAAAACATTTGATGAAATCACCACCATTGCCAAAGATAAAGATGTTGATATGATAATTCAAGGAGGTGATTTATTTCATATTAACAAACCAACGAAAAAATCCATGTATCATGTTATGAAATCACTTCGATCCAATTGTATGGGAGATCGTCCTTGTGAATTAGAATTATTGAGTGATCCGGCTCAATCATTAAATAATGGATTTGATGAAATTAATTATGAAGATCCAAATTTAAATATATCTATCCCGGTGTTTGCCATTAGTGGGAATCATGATGATGCCACTGGTGAATCATTATTACTGGCATTGGATGTATTAGCCGTCACGGGATTAATTAATAATTTTGGTAAAGTGAAAAACACTGAGGCAATAACTGTTTCACCAATATTATTACAAAAGGGACAAACAAAATTGGCATTGTATGGGATGTCAAATGTAAGAGATGAAAGATTGCATCGATTATTTCGAGATGGTGGAGTCAAATTTCAACGTCCAAATATACAAACTGAAGATTGGTTCAATTTATTTGTTATTCATCAAAATCATGCTGCTCATACTTATACTTCCAGTATACCAGAATCATTTTTACCAAATTTCCTTGATTTTATATTATGGGGTCATGAACATGAATGTATTCCTTATCCAGTGCATAATCCAGAAACCACATTTGATGTATTACAAGCAGGTTCATCGGTGGCTACTTCATTAGCTGAAGGTGAAGTTGCCGATAAAAAAATATTTATTTTAAATATAAAGGGTAAAGATTATTCTATTGAACCAGTTGAATTGAAAACAGTACGACCATTTGTATTAAGAGAAATTATATTACTGAAAACTGATCTTATTCCTGGTGCTGCTTCTAAAGCTGATGTTATTGCATATTTAACTGATGAAGTGGAAAAATCCATTGAAAGAGCAAATAAACAATTTAATAGCCAAAATATTCTGAATTCTAATCGAGCAATCACTAACCTGAGCAACAATGCAACTGCAGATCCCATTGAAAAGCCATTACCATTGATTAGATTGCGAGTCGAGTATAGTGGTGGATATGAAATTGAAAATGTGACGAGATTTTCCAATAGATTTGTTGGCAAAATTGCTAATGTTAATGATGTGGTTCAATTTTATAAGAAAAAGACACCAACAAAAAGTGATAATAAATTAACTCGGAAAACCAAATATGACGTTGATTTAATTGAAGAAAATTTACATCATAAAAAAACCACTGAATTGGAACTTCAAGATATTATTCGGGATTTCTTACAACAAACTCAATTATCATTAGTTCCTGAAACTGAAATGAATCATGCCGTTAAAAAATTTGTTGAAAATGATGATAAACAAGCTTTAAATCAATTTATTAATCAAGAAATTAAACGAGAAACCAAAATGTTATTAGATATTGATATTGATGAAAATGAATTTCATGGGGCTGATGAAAAACATGCTAAAACGGCGTTTAAACATGTATTACTGCGATTGAAAAATATCAATGGGCCTATTAATATAGATTATGAACCTGAAATTGAACCAACTAACAACAACACCAACAAAAAGTCTGCTACTACAAAGAAAAGAACCCCTAAGAAAAATACCACCATCCCTAAAAAGATAACAACAACAGCCACCAAAAAACCTAAAATTGATGATATAATTATAAGTTCAGATGATAGTAATGATTACGGCAATGACGACGATGACGATAAAGAAGAAGAAGAAGAAGAAGAAAATGAACATGACTCTGGTCTTCGTTTGTTTGTGACTGATACACCTGACACCAATAGTACACGTCGATCTAAAAGTAATCGATCCAAAAGACCAACTAGTTATGTTGAAGATGAGTCAGGTATACTTAGTGATGAAGATGATTATGTTCCACCCAGTAAAAGTAAAGGAATATTTTCCAGAAGCTTTAATAACAGGAAAAGAAAATAAATAAATAAATAAATAAATAAATAAATAAATAAATAAATAAATGTCATAGGCCTGACAGGGCATAAGTCCTTTAGGCATGTGTATTTGGGGAAAAAGCGGATAGTCGTATGAAGAGTAAAAGTATAGAACTACGTAAGTAGAGGTGGCGAGCACCCATATTTATAGTATGGTAAGGTGGATGTGCGAGCACGTCATCGCAATAGTAGTGTGTTAACCGAGAATGGTATAACTAGTAACATTCCTATGACACCGATTCTCTTCAAAAGCAACACCAATGGGTATACTCCATAAAAGGCATACTCGAAGGCAAGCACTCTTTGAATACTTCGTAATGACCAATGAACTTGCTTGTCAAATATGAGCGCAATGACTTCAATACCACGTCCGGAACATGTGGATATTGACAAATAACAGGAACTCTAATATTAAGCTTGGTATCAAGATCCTTACGAGAAGTATCATCAGTAGAAGTAACTTTAGCTTGAGCCGTTTCGAGAGCCTTATGAACGGTACGGTCTACACTTCCCACCTCCTCCCAAAAAAAGAAACAAGAGCGAGTGGTAAAGCCAGACTTTATACCAAATAGGAAAGCATTGGACAAGCTAGATTGAAAATCAATATCAGCAGCAGATGCAACATGAGTATCGAAGAAATTCTGTAAGAAGGAGAAACAGAAAATAGGGAAATTCAAAACTAAGGAAAAACAAATGTGTGGAATTTCAAGGAATAGTTCAAGTTTGTCTTTGGACAGATAACAAATCAGAAGGAAAGTAGACGATAACTTGGAAACAACCTCTAAGAAATTGTGGTGGACATGTGAAATAATTGGAAAATTTTTTGAAATACCATAAAACGAAGCAATAATAGCAAAAACAACATTCTCAGTAATGTTCAGCATTGAAAGTAATACATTGTGAAAAATACCCGTTGCTGAAATTCTGGAAGCGGCTAAAACATTTTCATTTATGAATTCAAATAAAGTTTTCTTGATGGTAAAAACATTTTCGGAAATAAATTCATATAAAATTGGAAAATTGGATATATTGGAAATAATAGATGAAGTAACAGGATCATTGGAATTACCTTCAACAATACAATCTGATAAAGCAGGAATAGCCAGGGAAGTAATATCAGTTGAAGAAATAGTCACAATAGAATCCTTATAGATAGAATTAGCAGATGATGTAGGTGCACAAATGGAATCCTTATCAATAATAGGTGTAAATGGTGTGGTTGCAACAATAGCATCATTATTAGCAATAGATTTAGTTGGAATGACTTGAACAGTAATATCATTCTGAGGAATAAGATCATTTTTAGTAGTCAATCTCCTATACGTCCCATTAGAGTACTTAGCTGGAGTAGGACCAGGTGAGGTAGCTACATTGTCGGCCAAAATAGAACATTTAATGATATCTGAATCTCTCCGTCTTCCTCTCCTCTGTTTAAAAATGGAGTATTTTGGACGTGGATTGCAAGGAAAATCATGTGGCACACACAAAGGAGTCTGACCTAACTTAAAAAGCAACTCGTGGAAATCAATAGTAGGAAATTTGTGTAAAATTTTAGTAGCGGCATTAGAAAGCCAAGGTTGGGAAGACCATAATGAATTCTGAAGAGGTGGTAATAGCATAGCAGCTTGAACACCCAGTAAGTAAGGCAAATGAGCCCATTTAAATAGCTGTAGTTGAACGTCGTGTAAATTGCGGGCGACTGGTGAATTAAATACTTGGCCCAAGGAGATAGTGACTTGTCTAACAAAATAAGCTTCAGATTGAGCCTTTGACGGCTTGAACTTCTTGGAAGGTTTCAGCTGTTTGAGTAACCAAATCTTAAATTCAGTCAAGGAATTAAAAGTAGTAGAATTATCAAAAAGATGAAGCAGGCGTTCATGAATCTTGTCCGTCACAGATGAAAATAAGGAGACCTTAAGTGTTTGGGAATTAAAAGGCACCGAATGTAAAACAGGACCAATCGAATTTAAAATGACAACTGGAGACTTATCCATATCAACAGCTGGAAATTTATAAGGATGATTCGATGGAGACATAAAAACGGAACAGCAAGATTTGATAACCTTTGAAAATAAATTGCAACATTGGGAAATGAAGCTTGCTCTGGAGTGGAAAATGGGAATAGGAATCTGTTTTGAAGCATCGTCGTGAGAAAAATGGTCAACAAAATTAAGTAAATAGACCGATACATCTCTGGAAAACAGACGTTTAGCAGCTCCAACAGAAAAGGATGAGCCATGTTCTTTCAGAAGTGGTTGCTTAGAGCGGCAATAAATGTAAACTATGGAACAGCAAATAACAGTTTGGAAATCGATGAACTGAACCACGCTTAACAATAAGTGAATGAGATATCCAAGGAAGGTGAATAAACATGCTGGATACGACAAGTGGTCAGCGATGAAATATTCTAGGTTCGCAGTAATAGTGGGCTCCATGTCATAGGCCTGACAGGGCATAAGTCCTTTAGGCATGTGTATTTGGGGAAAAAGCGGATAGTCGTATGAAGAGTAAAAGTATAGAACTACGTAAGTAGAGGTGGCGAGCACCCATATTTATAGTATGGTAAGGTGGATGTGCGAGCACGTCATCGCAATAGTAGTGTGTTAACCGAGAATGGTATAACTAGTAACATTCCTATGACAATAAATAAATAAATAAATAAATATAAGCATCTCTATTCTATGTACATGTACATG
>OBUW01000727.1_pt1 | contig 12868 bp, 10 predicted proteins | sample 1475761 | NCBI WGS metagenome assembly OBUW01 (sample SAMEA2579908, study PRJEB22360) | human gut metagenome | biome: human gut; feature: human-associated habitat; material: faeces | place: Denmark | collected 2008/2010
TTATATGCTTATTTCTTTATTTATTATTATTACAATTACATTTTTCTTAATGAAATTAATGCCAGGTTCGCCATTTAACGATGCTAAATTAAATGCTGAACAAAAAGAAATTTTAAATGAAAAATATGGATTAAATGATCCTGTAGCTACGCAGTATTTACATTATTTAAAAAATGTTGTTACAGGCGATTTTGGTAATTCATTCCAATATCATAATCAACCTGTGTGGGATTTGATTAAACCGAGACTACTACCTTCTTTTGAAATGGGACTTACAGCAATGTTCATCGGTGTGATACTGGGACTTATTTTAGGTGTTGCAGCAGCTACTAAACAAAATTCTTGGGTTGACTATACAACTACAGTTATTTCAGTTATTGCAGTATCTGTACCATCTTTTGTACTTGCTGTTCTTTTACAATATGTATTTGCAGTTAAATTAAGATGGTTCCCAGTAGCTGGGTGGGAAGGTTTTTCGACCGCGGTATTACCGTCACTTGCATTATCTGCAGCTGTTTTAGCAACTGTCGCCAGATACATAAGAGCAGAGATGATAGAGGTATTAAGTTCAGACTACATTTTATTAGCGAGAGCTAAAGGTAATTCGACAATGCGTGTACTTTTTGGACATGCACTTAGAAATGCTTTAATTCCAATTATTACAATTATCGTTCCTATGTTAGCAAGTATTTTAACAGGCACTTTAACAATTGAAAATATTTTTGGGGTTCCTGGATTAGGGGATCAATTCGTACGTTCAATTACAACAAATGATTTCTCAGTAATCATGGCAATCACACTATTATTTAGCACATTGTTTATCGTTTCTATTTTTATTGTAGATATTTTGTACGGTGTGATAGATCCACGAATTCGTGTTCAAGGAGGTAAAAAATAATGGCTGAAAATAAAAACAATTTGTCGATTAACGACGATCATTCTAATGCAGCTATGACGCATACCTCTGACGCTATCGCATCATCTGATTTTATTATTAGAAAATTAGATTTGAATCAGGAACCTGAAATGCAACGAGAAAGCAAAAACTTTTGGCAAGATGCTTGGGCTCAGTTAAAACGAAATAAGTTAGCTGTTGTCGGTATGATAGGTTTAATTATCATTGTAATATTTGCTTTTATCGGTCCAGTTATAAATAAACATGATTATGCTGAACAAAATGTACAACATAGAAATCTCCCGGCAAAAATACCTGTATTAGACAAAGTTCCATTTTTACCTTTTGATGGTAAAGATGCAGATGGCAAGGATGCTTATAAAGCAGCAAATGCTAAAGAAAATTATTGGTTTGGTACTGATCAGTTGGGTCGAGATTTATGGACAAGAACATGGAAAGGTGCTCAAATTTCATTGTTTATCGGTGTTGTTGCAGCGATGTTAGATATTTTTATTGGCGTTGTATATGGTGCGATTTCTGGATTCTTCGGTGGACGTGTCGATACGATTATGCAACGTATACTTGAAGTCATAGCATCTATTCCGAATTTAATTGTCGTAATTTTATTTGTATTAATTTTTGAACCATCCATTTGGACAATTATATTGGCTATGTCTATCACAGGCTGGTTAGGCATGAGCAGAGTTGTACGTGGAGAATTTTTAAAATTGAAAAATCAAGAGTTTGTCATGGCTTCGAAAACATTGGGGGCTTCAAAATTCAAATTGATATTTAAGCATATTTTACCTAATACGTTAGGTGCTATCGTGGTTACATCAATGTTTACAGTACCTAGTGCTATTTTCTTCGAAGCATTTTTAAGTTTCATTGGTATAGGTGTACCCGCACCTCAAACATCTCTTGGTTCATTAGTCAATGACGGACGTGCAATGTTATTAATTTATCCACATGAATTATTTATACCAGCAATGATTTTAAGTTTATTAATTCTATTCTTTTACTTATTTAGTGATGGATTACGTGATGCATTTGATCCGAAAATGCGTAAATAAAAGGGGGCATAGCATATGACTGAAAGAATATTAGAAGTAAATGATTTGCATGTTTCCTTTGATATTACAGCAGGGGAAGTGCAGGCAGTGAGAGGTGTAGATTTTTATTTAAACAAAGGGGAAACATTGGCAATTGTTGGTGAATCAGGTTCAGGTAAATCTGTAACAACAAAAGCAATTACAAAATTATTCCAAGGGGACACAGGAAGAATTAAAAAGGGAGAAATTTTATTTTTAGGGGAAGATTTAGCAAAAAAACCTGAAAATGAGTTAATTAAATTACGTGGCAAAGATATTTCAATGATCTTTCAAGATCCAATGACATCTTTAAACCCAACGATGCAAATTGGTAAACAAGTCATGGAACCACTCATGAAGCATAAAAATTATAGTAAATCAGAAGCAAAGAAGCGCGCATTAGAAATTTTGAATCTTGTAGGTTTACCAAATGCTGAAAAACGATTTAAAGCATATCCTCATCAGTTTTCAGGTGGCCAAAGACAAAGAATTGTTATTGCTACAGCTTTAGCATGTGAACCGAAAGTACTTATTGCTGATGAACCTACAACAGCACTTGATGTTACGATGCAGGCACAAATTTTAGATTTAATGAAAGAGCTGCAACAAAAAATTGATACAGCGATTATCTTTATTACGCATGATTTAGGGGTTGTTGCGAATATCGCTGATAGAGTTGCAGTTATGTATGGCGGTCAAATGGTTGAAACAGGAGATGTTAATGAGATATTTTATGACCCCAAACATCCATATACTTGGGGACTCTTATCATCAATGCCTGATTTATCAACAACAAATGACACACCATTATTAGCAATTCCGGGTTCGCCACCTGATTTATTACATCCACCTCAAGGTGATGCATTTGCTAGACGTAGTCAATATGCATTAGATATTGATTTTAAAGTAGAACCACCGTGGTTTAAAGTTTCACCGACACATTTTGTGAAATCTTGGTTATTAGACGCACGTGCACCAAAAGTTGAACTACCCGAGTTGGTAAAACAACGTATGAAACCGATGCCTAATAATTATGAAAAACCACTCAAGGTAGAAAGGGTGTCGTTCAATGAGAACTGATGAAATATTACTATCGATTAAAAATTTAAAGCAATATTTTAACGCAGGAAAGAAAAACGAAGTGAGAGCAATTGAAAATATTTCGTTTGATATATACAAAGGGGAAACATTAGGTTTAGTAGGAGAATCGGGGTGTGGTAAATCTACAACTGGTAAATCAATTATCAAACTTAATGATATTACAAGTGGAGAAATTTTGTATGAGGGTATTGATATACAAAAGATTCGTAAACGTAAAGATTTGCTTAAATTTAATAAAAAGATACAGATGATTTTTCAAGACCCATATGCGTCTTTAAATCCTAGGTTAAAAGTAATGGATATAGTAGCTGAAGGTATTGATATCCATCATTTAGCTAGTGATAAACGTGACCGTAAAAAGCGTGTTTATGATTTACTTGAAACTGTTGGATTAAGTAAAGAACATGCCAATCGTTATCCGCACGAATTTTCAGGTGGACAACGCCAACGTATTGGAATTGCCCGTGCATTAGCCGTTGAACCAGAATTTATTATAGCAGATGAACCTATTTCAGCATTGGATGTTTCAATTCAAGCTCAAGTAGTCAATTTGTTATTAAAATTACAGCGTGAAAAAGGTATTACATTCCTATTTATTGCACATGATTTATCAATGGTGAAGTATATCTCTGATCGAATTGCAGTCATGCATTTTGGGAAAATTGTAGAAATCGGACCAGCAGACGATATTTATCAATATCCATTACATGATTATACTAAGTCTTTATTGTCGGCAATTCCTCAACCGGATCCTGAATCGGAACGTAGTCGTAAACGATTTAGTTATATTGATGATGAAGCAAATAATCATTTAAGACAATTACATGAAATAAGACCACAGCATTTTGTCTTTAGTACTGAAGAAGAAGCGGCACGACTACAAAAAAATTTGTTGGTGACACAAGATTAAGGGGAAGGGGGAAATGAAATGACAAGAAAGTTGAAAGCGCTAATTTTAATATTGGTTGCCACAATTGCATTAAGTGGTTGTGCTAATGATGATGGTATTTATTCAGATAAAGGGCAAGTATTCAGAAAAATTTTGTCATCAGACTTAACATCCCTTGATACATCATTAATAACGGATGAAATATCTTCTGAAGTGACAGCGCAAACATTCGAAGGTTTATACACATTAGGAAAAGGTGACAAACCGGTGTTAGGTGTTGCGAAAGCTTTTCCTGAAAAGAGTAAAGATGGTAAAACGTTAAAGGTTAAATTAAGAAGCGATGCTAAATGGAGCAATGGTGACAAAGTGACTGCACAAGACTTTGTTTATGCTTGGAGAAAAACAGTTGACCCTAAAACAGGTTCTGAATTTGCATACATTATGGGGGACATTAAAAATGCGAGTGATATTAGTACTGGTAAGAAACCTGTAGAGCAATTAGGTATCAAAGCATTAGATGATGAAACATTACAAATTGAATTAGAAAAGCCGGTTCCATATATTAATCAATTATTAGCACTTAATACATTTGCACCTCAAAATGAAAAAGTTGCCAAAAAATATGGTAAAAATTACGGTACGGCAGCTGGTAGAGCGGTATACAATGGTCCATTTAAAGTTGATGATTGGAAACAAGAAGATAAAACGTTACTATCTAAAAATCAGTATTATTGGGATAAAAAGAAAGTAAAATTAGATAAAGTGAATTATAAAGTTATTAAAGACTTACAAGCAGGTGCATCATTGTATGATACTGAATCAGTAGATGACGCAGTTATTACAGCAGATCAAGTAAATAAATATAAAGATAATAAAGGATTAAACTTTGTGTTAACGACTGGGACATTTTTTGTAAAAATGAATGAAAAACAATATCCTGATTTTAAAAACAAAAATTTAAGACTGGCTATCGCACAAGCAATAGATAAAAAAGGATACGTTGATTCAGTGAAAAACAATGGTTCAATCCCTTCCGATACACTAACAGCCAAAGGCATTGCGAAAGCACCTAATGGCAAAGATTATGCGAGTACCATGAATTCACCTCTAAAATATAATCCTAAAGAAGCAAGAGCACACTGGGACAAAGCTAAAAAAGAGTTAGGTAAAAATGAATTGACATTTTCAATGAACACAGAAGATACACCAGATGCAAAAATATCTGCTGAATATATCAAATCGCAAGTTGAGAAAAATTTACCAGGAGTTACTTTGAAAATTAAGCAATTACCATTTAAACAAAGAGTATCACTAGAACTGAGTAACAATTTTGAAGCATCGCTTAGTGGTTGGTCTGCAGATTACCCTGATCCTATGGCTTATTTAGAAACAATGACCACAGGTAGCGCACAAAATAATACAGACTGGGGTAATAAAGAATACGATCAATTACTTAAAGTAGCAAGAACCGAATTGGCGCTTCAACCGAACGAACGATATGAAAACTTGAAAAAAGCAGAAGAAATGTTCCTAGGAGATGCACCGGTAGCACCAATTTATCAAAAAGGTGTTGCACATTTAACAAATCCTCAAGTAAAAGGATTAATTTACCATAAATTTGGTCCAAATAACTCACTTAAACATGTATATATTGATAAATCGATAGATAAAGAAACAGGTAAAAAGAAAAAATAATTTGTTTTGTAAATTAGGCTGGAGACATATCTCCAGTCTTTTTGTATTGCAGAAAAACATTGGGAATAAAAATTTAAAATAAGTCGGTTTTTAAATTACTGAAATTGATTAAATGCATAAATGACTGAATATTCTAAAAATAAACTTGTAATAATTTTTTCTATGAGTAAACTAAAAAGAAAATATTAGATTGAAAGTAGGAGGCATATGTATGGGGAAGCTTATTAAATATATTTCAATACTTCTTATTGTCGTTTTAGTGTTGAGTGCTTGCGGAAAAAGCAGTAATAAAGATGAAGGAGTAAAAGATGCTACTAAAACAGAAGCGTCAAAACATAAAGGTGGTACGCTAAATGTAGCGTTAACAGCACCGCCAAGTGGTGTTTATTCTTCGTTATTAAATAGTACACATGCGGACGCTGTAGTTGAAGGATATTTTAACGAAAGTTTATTAGCAATTGATAAAAAAATACGTCCTAAAGCTTATATTGCGTCATGGAAGGACATCGAGCCGGCTAAGAAAATAGAATTTAAAATTAAAAAAGGTATTAAATGGCATGATGGTAATGAATTGAAAATTGATGATTGGATTTATTCAATTGAAGTCTTAGCTAACAAGGATTACGAAGGTGCTTATTATCCAAGTGTAGAAAATATCCAAGGTGCAAAAGATTATCATGAAGGAAAAGCTGATCATATTAGCGGATTGAAGAAAATAGATGACTACACAATGCAGGTTACATTTGATAAAAAGCAAGAAAATTACTTAACAGGATTTATTACTGGACCTTTATTAAGTAAAAAATATTTATCAGATGTACCAATTAAAGATTTAGCGAAATCAGATAAAATCCGAAAATATCCTATTGGTATTGGACCATATAAAGTTAAGAAAATCGTCCCAGGTGAGGCTGTTCAACTTGTTAAATTTGATGATTATTGGCAAGGTAAGCCTGCATTAGACAAAATCAATTTAAAAGTTATTGATCAAGCTCAAATTATTAAGGCAATGGAAAAAGGCGATATTGATGTTGCGAATGATGCTACCGGTGCAATGGCAAAAGATGCTAAGTCATCTAATGCTGGTCTCAAGGTATTATCTGCGCCAAGCTTAGACTACGGTTTAATAGGATTCGTATCTCATGATTACGATAAAAAAGCTAATAAAACTGGTAAAGTGAGACCAAAATATGAAGACAAAGAATTACGTAAAGCAATGCTTTATGCAATTGATAGAGAAAAATGGATCAAAGCATTTTTCAATGGTTACGCTAGTGAAATAAATAGTTTTGTACCATCAATGCATTGGATAGCAGCTGATCCTAAGGAACTAAACGATTATAAATATGATCCTGAAAAAGCTAAAAAAATCTTAGATAAGTTAGGTTATAAAGATCGAGATGGTGACGGATTTAGAGAAGATCCTAAAGGTAATAAATTTGAGATTAACTTTAAACATTATTCAGGTTCAAATCCTACTTTTGAACCAAGAACTGCTGCGATAAAAGATTTCTGGGAAAAAGTTGGCTTGAAAACAAATGTGAAGTTAGTAGAATTCGGTAAATATAATGAAGACTTAGCAAATGCATCAAAAGATATGGAAGTGTACTTCAGATCATGGGCAGGTGGTACAGATCCAGACCCATCAGATTTATACCACACTGATAGACCTCAAAATGAAATGAGAACAGTTTTACCAAAATCAGATCAATATTTAGATGATGCATTAGACTTCGATAAAGTAGGCATTGATGAAAAGAAACGTAAAGATATTTATGTTAAATGGCAAAAATATATGATTGATGAGTTACCTGGATTACCAATGTTCCAAGGTAAATCGATAACTATAGTTAATGATAAAGTACGAAACTTAGACATTGAAATTGGTACTGATCAAAGTTTATATAATTTAACTAAAGAAGCTTAGTAATGTAACCTCGACGATTTTGTCGAGGTTTACTTATATGGGGGGATGTTATGAATAATGTATTGTTAGAGGTTAAAGATTTAGAAACATCATTAAAAATAAATAATGAATGGTTAGCAACTGTTGAAAATATTTCTTTTGAATTATCTAAAGGAGAAGTTTTGGGTATAGTAGGGGAATCTGGTTGCGGTAAGTCAATATTAAGTAAGTCAATTATTAAATTATTACCAGAAAAGATATCTAAACTAAGTAATGGAGAAGTTATATTTGATGGTAAACGAATCGATACGCTAAATGAGAAGCAATTGCTAGATATTCGAGGAAATGATATTGCTATGATTTTTCAAGAACCTATGACTGCTTTAAATCCGGTATTTACCATAAAAAATCAACTAGTGGAATCTATAAAATCCCATAAAAAAATTTCTAAAAAAGAAGCAAATAACTTAGCAAAAGATTTACTAAAAAAAGTTGGAATTGCAAGACAAGATGAAATATTAAATAGCTATCCTCATCAATTATCTGGTGGTATGAGGCAAAGAGTAATGATTGCAATGGCCATTTCATGTTCTCCTAAATTATTAATTGCTGATGAACCTACAACTGCATTGAATGTTACGATTCAAGCGCAAATATTAGATTTATTAAAAGAATTGCAAAAGGAAACGCAAATGGCAATTATGATGATTACACATGATTTGAGTGTAGTTGCTGAGTTTTGCGATAAAGTCTTGGTTATGTATGCAGGTCAAATTGTAGAATTTGGAGATATAAAAGAAATACTACACAATCCGAAACATCCTTATACCCAAAAATTATTATCTACAATTCCAAAACTTAAAGAAGAACAGAAACGACTTGAAACAATAGAAGGAATTGTGCCATCAATCCAAGCATTTCACGTTAATAAGTGCAGATTTGCAAATAGATGTAACAAAAAACTGGATATTTGTAATAATCAATCTCCTAAAATGCATGTTTGTGAAGACGTCATTGTACGGTGTCATTTATACCAAAATGAATATAAGGAGATATAAGAATGGAAAATATTTTAGAAGTAAATCAAGTAAAAAAATACTACAAAATTAAAACTGGATTATTACAAAAAACTCAGTACGTTAAAGCTGTTGATGACGTATCGTTTTCAATAAAAAAAGGACAGACTTTTGGATTAGTAGGCGAATCAGGTTGTGGTAAGTCAACGTTAGGAAAAGTGATTATCAGACTTGAAGATGCAACTTCAGGCTCAATAATTGTTAATGGTAAAGATATAACAAGATTACAAGGTAATAAACTAAGAAAATCACGACAACAATATCAGATGATATTTCAAGATCCATATGCATCATTGAATCCGATGCAAATGGTTGGAGATATCATTTCAGAACCTATTTTAAATTATAAAAAATTGCCAAAAGAAGAAATAAAAAAAGAAGTTCTATATTTATTAAAATGTGTTGGTCTAAGTGAAGATGCATATTATAAATATGCACATGAATTTTCAGGTGGACAGAGACAAAGAGTGGGAATTGCAAGAGCACTGGCTTTGCGTCCGAGTTTAATTGTTGCTGATGAGCCTGTAAGTGCATTAGATGTATCTGTTCAATCTCAAGTACTGAATTTATTAAAAGATTTACAAGAACAATTTAACTTAAGCTATTTATTTATCGCACATGATTTAAGTGTAGTAAAACATATAAGTGATGTCATTGGAGTTATGTATTTAGGTCATATAGTTGAAATCGCATCTGATAAAGAAATTTATGAAAATCCCAAACATCCATATACAAAAGCATTAATTTCATCAATACCACAAATTGATAAACATAATAACAATAGAATTATATTAAAAGGAGAATTACCTTCGCCAAGTAATCCGCCGCAAGGTTGTCCTTTCCATACTAGATGTCCAATTGCTCAAGATAAATGTAAAGAAAATATACCACAATTAAAAGACATAGGTGATGAACATCAAGTTGCTTGTTTCTACTTAGATAAAGTAGGTGATTTAAATGATTAAATTAATACTTAAAAGGTTAGGGTTAATGATCCCGTTACTAATTTTAATCTCAATAGTTGTATTTTCATTAGCAATCATACAACCAGGAGATCCATTTTCAGATTTACAAAACGGTAAAATAAAACAAGAAGCAATAAATGCACAAAGGGAAAAATTAGGTCTCAACGACTCAATACCACATCAATACATTAGATGGGTCAATCATGTTATACACGGTGATTTAGGGGAGTCAATCAAATATAAAAGGCCGGTAATTGATGTTATTGAGGAAAGAATTCCAAATACAATATTACTCGGTGCTATGTCATTAATTATTACTTATATTATCTCATTTGCTTTAGGAATAACGTCAGGTAGATATTCTTACAGTTTGACGGATTATACTGTGCAAATATTTAATTATTTGATGTTAGCCATTCCATCTTTTATTGCGGGAGTATTTGCAATTTTTATTTTTTCTTTTGAATTACAATGGTTCCCGTTTCAAGGTTCTGTTGATATTAACCTTAAAGAAGGTACCTTTGAATATTATATGAGTAAAATTTATCATACATTTTTACCTGCATTAACTTTAGGATTATTATCTACTGCTGGTTATATTCAATATTTACGTAATGATATTATTGAAAATTCTAAAAAAGATTATGTATTGACGGCAAGGTCAAAAGGATTATCTATGAATAAAATTTATAATAAACATATATTGAGAAATTCTCTAATACCTATTATTACATTTTTAGGTGCTGATATTGTCAGTATTTTAGGTGGAGCTGTGATTACTGAGACGATTTTTTCATATAACGGTATCGGTAAATTATTTTTAGAATCGGTAATAGGTCAAGACTATCCATTAATGATGGCATTAACGTTATTTTTCTCATTTTTAGGTTTACTGGGTAATTTGATTTCTGATATTACTTATGGATTTATAGATCCAAGAATTAGAAGTAACTAGGGGGGATTAGAATGCAAAATAAGTCAAAATCGCCTTTTAAAATTGCATTGTCTAAATTTATTCATAATAAAATTGCAATGTTATCGATTATTTTTTTATTAATCATAACTATTGTATCAATTATAGCGCCATTAATAGCTCCTTTTCCAGTGAACCAACAAGATTTATTAAATATAAAAGGTGAAATGACAGCACAAAACATTCTTGGTACAGACTCTGGTGGTAGGGATAACTTTAGTCGTTTGTTATATGCAGGTCGTATTTCATTATCCATTGGAATTACATCTACAATAGGAATGCTTTTGATTGGAATTACAGTTGGAGTGATTTCTGGTTATTTTGGAGGTATTGTTGATACATTATTAATGAGAATAACCGAATTTGTTATGTTATTTCCATTTTTAATATTTGCAATTGTATTAAATGCTGCACTTGGAGATAAAATTAAAAATCCTTATGGATCTGCCATAATTCTTGTTCTAGTTATTATCGTATTAAGTTGGGGAGGTATTGCAAGACTTGTTCGTGGTAAAGTACTTCAAGAAAAAGAAAATGAATACTTTTTAGCAGCAAAATCAATTGGTACACCTACATATAAAGTTATTTTGAAACATCTTTTGCCGAATATATTAAGTGTAGTTATCGTACAAGCAACATTGTTATTTGCCGGTATGATTGTAGTGGAATCAGGATTGAGCTTTTTAGGATTCGGAATAAGTAAAGCAATCCCATCTTGGGGTAATATGTTGAGTGATGCTCAAGAAGGGGATGTTATAAGTGGTAAACCGTGGATATGGATGCCACCTGCTATAATGATTACATTAACTATATTAAGTATAAACTTTGTAGGGGAAGGGCTTAAAGATGCTTTTAATCCTAGAGGTAGACGTTAAATAATAAAAGAGGCACTAGTTAATTCTAGTACCTCTTTATTTTATCTCTTACGTCCTAAACCCATCGCTTTTTCCATTTTCTTGACAGTTTTAAATGAAACTTTGTGTGCTTTATCTCTACCTTGATCTAAAATATTATCAAGTTTATCTGAGTTATAGAAACTTTCGTATTTTTCTTGGAATTCTACTAAAAATGCTTTAACTATTTCAGCAAGGTCGCCTTTGAATTTACCGTAACCTTCGCCTTCATATTTTACCTCAATATCTTTAATAGGCATGTCTGTTAATCCAGCGTATATTGAAATTAAATTTGTAATACCTGGTTTATTGTCGCGGTCGAATTTAATAATACCGTCTGAATCAGTCACAGCACTTTTAATTTTTTTAGCAGCAACATTTGGTTCGTCTAATAATGAAATAAAGTTTTTAGCGTTGTCATCACTTTTGCTCATTTTTCTTGTTGGATCTTGTAAACTCATAACACGGCCACCAACTTTAGGCATACGAATTTCAGGTTTCACAAGGACATCATTATAACGACTATTAAATCTATCTACAAGATTACGTGTTAATTCAATGTGCTGCTTTTGGTCATCGCCAACTGGAACGATATTAGTATTGTAAAGAACAATATCAGCTGCCATTAAAGGTGGATATGTTAATAGACCAGCTGGTATACCTTCAACTGCTTTCTGAGCTTTATCTTTGTATTGCGTCATACGCTCTAATTCTCCGACAGAAGCAATTGTAGTTAACATCCATCCTGCTTGTACGTGTGCAGGGACTTCAGATTGTATGAACAATGTTGCTTTGTCTGGATCTATACCAGAAGCTAAATAAATCGCTGCTAATTGTCTAGTTTGTTTACGTAATTTTAAGCGATCTTGTGGCATTGTAATTGCATGTTGATCTACGATACAGAAATAACAATCATAGTCGTTTTGCACATCAACAAATTGCTTTAATGCGCCAATATAATTTCCAATAGTAGGAATTCCACTAGGTTGAATGCCTGAAAATAATGTTTCCATTTAAATGCCTACTTTCTTAGTAATAATTTAACAATTATCATTATAACAGTATTTCTTAAAAATGTAAGATGTGTTAGAATATATGTATAACTTGCTACTAACAAAGGGATTTATTACCTTAAAAATAAGTGTAGAAACTTATCTGAAAAATTAGGTTTTTCTCATTTAATTTTAATGTTAGATAGTTATAATAAATAGTAACGATTAAGAATTTTAGAAAAAAATGTTTTTTCTTGATCTATAACTAAATTTTAAGCAATGAATTTTATTCATTCAAATAGGAGAGTGAGATGTATGGTAACATTATTTACTTCACCAAGTTGCACATCTTGCCGTAAAGCGAAAGCATGGTTACAAGAACATGACATTCC
>OBUW01000728.1_pt1 | contig 12856 bp, 7 predicted proteins | sample 1475761 | NCBI WGS metagenome assembly OBUW01 (sample SAMEA2579908, study PRJEB22360) | human gut metagenome | biome: human gut; feature: human-associated habitat; material: faeces | place: Denmark | collected 2008/2010
ACTACCACCACCACCACCACTTCATGTCGAGATCATTTTTAACAACAATTACTCCATCAGCATATAGAGCATTATTATCTACATCCAATCCATCAAAACGAGTAATCCCCATAGATGCAACTTGGTATATGCCCAATAATCCCAAAAATGCTAAACAAGAATTCATTAAAGAACGTATTCCAAATCTGAAATTTTTTGATTTAGATAAATATATTGATCCAACCAGTCCATATCCTCATATGTTACCATCAAAAATATCAATTATGGAACAAGCTTATAAAGATTTACAATTGAATTTAAATGATTCAATTGTTGTATATGATAAATTGGGTATATTTCTGAGTCCTCGTGCCGCTTGGACTTTTTCATTATTTGGTCATCCTAAAGTATATTTATTAGATAATTATTTAAATTATAAACAATCAGAATATCCAATTGATGGAAACCCTCCACCAATTGAAGAAGAAGAACAAAACAAGGGAGAAATCGAGAATCTTGTTAATCCAGTTAAACTTGATCAAGATCAATTTAATGAAAATTATAAACAACAAGTTATTGAATATGAAGAATTATTAGACTTGGTTACAAAAAAAAAAAATAATGGATATGGATTGAAAGATTATTTACTTTTAGATGCTAGATCATTAGATCGATTCATTGGTAAAGCCAATGAACCAAGACCAGGATTAAGTTCTGGTCATATCCCTGGTGCAATCAATTTACCATTCAATACATTATTAACTGGTAATAATAATCAATTCAAAAATAAACAAGAAATTTTAGAAATTTTCCATGAAAAAAATATTCTAAATGGTAATGGTGATGGTAATGGTGATGATAAAATTGAAAATTTATTAACAAATTATCCTAAAGGGATTATAGTCATGTGTGGAACTGGTGTTACTGCTGTTATTTTAAAATTTGCTATTGAATGTATTTTGAAATTAAATGTTCCTGTTCGTGTTTATGATGGTAGTTGGACAGAATGGGCTTCAAGAGCACCTTCTGAATACATTCAAAAAGATATTTAAATATATATAGAGAGAGATATGTGTATAATAGTATAATAATAGTCAATACAATTTATTCTTAGAGAGAGAGAAAGGGCGATTTCAATTTCAAAGCAAATGCATGTACATATTAACTAAAAACAGAACTATATTGAAAAAAAAAAAGATAAGACTAAATAGCAGTAATTAACCAATAATAAAAAACAATCAATAGATATATAACAAAAAAAAAAACAACTAAAAGTGGAAAATGTTAAATGTAAATAATACTAATAATAATGATGATGATGATGATGATGATGATGATGATAATGATAATAATAATAAGCATGAGCTTGAGCATATAATAGAATCCTAAATAAAAAAATTTCATAAAGTAAATGCAAATTCTTTCCCCCCCCCCTCACTCACCCCGTTAGCCTAAGTAGTCATAATTCTCTTTTCTTTATTTAATGACTTGGTTCAGGTATAGATAAATATTTGTATTTCTTTTTAGTTATATCAAACAAATCATTCAATGCATCATCATCAACAAACCAACTCACTCTACCAGCAGCACCTTCATTAACAATTGAACTTGGTAAACCTTTTTCTGGTCTTTCCATAATGGTTTTAATAATTGGTGCCTTAGTTAACCCTTCAACAACAAATGTCACTCTTGCGGAATGACATATAACTGGGATAGATAAAGTTATTCTATTTTCTGGTCCCAGAGGAGCATTTGATACTGGTAAAACCCAAGCTAATTTTTCTCTCAATTGTTCACCATGATTAGGAAATAATGAAGCAATATGACCATCCGGTGCACAACCTAATAAAAATAAATCAAATAAAGGTAATTTCACCGAATCTTTTTTAGCAAAATTATTAATCAATTGTTTTTCATATTCATCAGCAGCTTCTTGAGAATCATCAATTAATGATTCATCAACATGGAATATTCTTGGTTTTTTATCACCAGTAATTAAATCAAATATTTCTCTTTTAGCTTGACCATAATTTGAATCAGGACTTTCAAACGGTACTAATCTTTCATCAGCAAAATAAATATCCCATTTATCCCATTCAATATATTTTTGTCTTGGTAATAATCCTTGATGTAAAATTTTTATTAATGAACCACCAGAAATGGCAATTTTAAATCGAACTTCTTGTTTTTTTTGAATTTTCTTTTCCTTTTTAGGTCTACCACTACTACTAGTAGTGGTAGTGTTTCCGTTATTATTATTCAATTTAGGTGATGATCCATTTCTTGATAGTGGAGTATTCAACGCGCCTGATGCTGTAGTTGAAGGCAATTCTATACCACTTTGACTATGTCTTGGAGTATGTGAAGGGGTATTACCTGATCTTTGTTTGATTAGTTCAATTTGATCAAGATCAGTAGTATTGTAAAGTGTTTGATTTTGAGCAGTAATAATATGATCAGCAACTGCATCAGCAACTCCTAAAAACTCAGGAAATGAATAAATCAATGGAACTGTTGTAGTCATTTTATTCAAGAAAGTTAAGAAAGTTAAGGAAGTTAAGGAAATAAGGATATTTCTGTTAGATTAACCTTGTAATTGGTTTAAATTTGAAGTGCTGTTGTTTTTTTTTTTTGTCCCGTTGGTTGTTGTCGTTGGTTGTTTTTAAAAGAAAAAGGATGAAGAAATTTTTCTCTCTCTCTGCTGTCTCTGCTGCTGTTGTTGGTTGTTGTTGGTTATTTTGCCTCTTAAGTAAAAAAAAAAAAAAAAAAAAAGATTTAAAGTTAAGAAGAAAAACAATAATTCAAACCACACCCACCCACAAAAAATAGAATATTAACCAGTTAGTTAGTAGTGTACTTTGGTACAAGCAAAAGATTATATAAATATTAACTAACTAAACTGATTGAATTTAATCTTGCTATTATAATAAAAAGTATTAAATTAAATTACTAATGTTATCTTGTTTTAATTATTACCCCCTCCTCTTCTCAAGTTATTATCAAATATATTCTTAAGCAAAATATTGTTTGTTTATATGATTAATTAATTAATTAGATTGCTTAATAGTTTTTTTGTTTTTGTTTTTGTTTTTGTTTTTGTTTTTGTTTTTTATTGTAAATTGGTGAGTATAATATTTGTTTTATTTAAGCAACTATTGATCTTAACCCCCAAGGGATGAATATGTTAAAGCGTTGGTTGGAATAAAAATTTTATATCAATCAAGGGAAAATCCCCTATTATTTATATATATATATACTAGAAATTTTAATTAATATGTTGAAAATGTCTTGAGACTCGTGCATTAATTACCAAATAGAGAGCACATATATAACAGGAAAGGGAAAAGGGGGAGGGGGTTGAATAGTTGAAATTGAAGAGAATGTTGGGGTTGCATATATACAACAATGAATTGTTCTAAAACGACAACATTGAGAATATGAATTGATACATAATTCATAAATGCAATTATTATTATCTGGGGCAGGGGAGAGAGAGAGAGAGAGAGAGAAATGGTTTCCACATTGGTCTTGGTGAAATGTATGTCTAAAATGTAGTGATTTGTTACCAGAATGTTGACAAGTGGATTAATTAAATTGCAGCACGGTAAATGCAATGAATAATGTTCCGGAGATTCGGCTCATGCTTGAGTGATGTAGTGGCTAATTATACTCTAGCCTTTAGCAGCAGTAACATTAATGAGCCCCCCCTCCAGTTAAACACTAAATTTGCGTAACAGTAGGAATCACTTATAATTATTATTCATACTAATTATTGTTATCATTTTTATGGAAATTTCATCTACCAAGTATTGAAAATGAATTTAAACATTCTCCAGAAATAGTTGTTTAGTAAAGTTGAATTTTTTTTTTTTGGGTTGACTTTGCAATAATCCCGAGACTAAACGTTTTAAAATTTCTATACTTGTTCCAAAATTCATCATCACAACTAAAAGTATCCACAATTACCCACAACTAACAGAAATGATGAATAACATCGAGGGTGGAAATTCCGTCGGGCTCATATACAACCCCAGAAAACTACTTGGGAAAATAATTGTTGTTGTTTTACTTTTTCTTGTTAACAATCAATAAAACTCTTTTTCTTGGTATAACTTGGTCCTCGCCTCCTCCATTTTACTTCTATAAAACAATACCTACCACTTGTAATCCCTAGAACAAAGGAAATATGTAACACCACCCTACCAAGAGATACAATATAATAATATGGTACGATTTTACTCAATTGTGTATGCTACTCCATTCTTTAAAAGGGTGGCGAGTGTAAATATTTAACAATTGTCTTTGCACCCAATTCTACAAAGGGTTGACAAATTCGACAATCAATCTAAATATTATAATGTAAAATCAATAACAATAATACTTCTTCAAATCAATCAAGTTATGGACTTACGCTTTTCTTCTACATATGAAAGTTGCAAATATATATTACGTAGTCAACTCACATACTTGAAAAGATCATCAAAATAAATATCTCCTAACAATCAATTTGAGGCTTCTTCTTCTTATCCCTCTCTTTCATCACATGAAACAAACTTCCCTTTCTAATTTCCTCTAGAAAGTTCTTTTACCAATCACCTGACTTGGCGTTGCTATAACTATGACCACTTTCTTTGTTAGGGGAGGGGGGGGTCGTGTTTGCGTGATAAAAAGAATGACACACTCTATAATCTCAATTATATACGAAGGGGCAAATATGGAAAAAAAAAAAGGGGGTGGGAGGGAGAGACGGATAAGTAAAATTTAAGCAATTAATCAACCAATAATAAAAACCTATCATCAACATCACGTTTTCTTTATATACTCTTAACTGTTTATCATCATTCGATCAAATTCTGGTATCATACAATATGACTATTAACAATTATTTCCAATTGACTTTTTATTTGGTATCTCAATATATAAACGAGATATATCCTACATCTGAAGGGTTTAAACAAGTTCAATTCACTGATGACACTAAACTTAAACAAGTGAAATTGTTTAAAGGTGAAGAACAATTATTGATATTAAGTTTTACAGAAATTTCTGAAACTCAATCATTAGTCAATTTATTAAATATTGTTGGTAGATTAGATAATGCTTTAATTAATTGGGAATGGTTTATTACTGATAGCGATTATACCGTTAAATTCCCTATTGATGCTTCAAAAATCCCTCAAGATTTAATTGATAAATTTAAAACAAAATTTAGATTAATCGTTGATGATGAAAAAGTTAGTTCTATATTTAGTAATACACCTAAAGGTCCAATAATTGAAGAACACACTGATTCGGAAAGTATTAGATCTCCAACTCCGGAATTACCATACAATCCAGTTGCAACAACAGCAACAGCAACACAACCACAACCGCAACCACCAGCAGCTGCACATCCAGATAATTCGATATTTACAGGATCATCTGTATCTACTACGAAAAGACCTCTGGATATGCCTGATTTTGACGATGAATACGAAATTAAAAATCCACCACCACCACAACCATTAACTAATCAATTGGGGAGAAATAACAATAATAACAATGTAATACCATCAATTGGATCAGATGATTTAAATCCACCAGGGATTCCTCAACATCCTACTTTAACACCATTTATAGATCCTTTACAAAATTCTCAAGGTCAACATCAAGGAATGTATCCTACTTCAGATCATCCTATTTTCGGTCAACATCAACAAGGACAAGGCCCTAATTCGAGAGCTCCACCTGGTGCTAGATTTGATGATCCATTTGGTGGAAGTTCTTCGGAAGGACCATTTGGTGGTCCACTGGGTAATCCATTTGGCGGATCACTGGGTGGTCATTTTGGCGGTATTTAAGTTGAATGAGAGTTTTTCTTTTTTTCCCCCCCACTAAAATTGTTTTCATTTTTTATGTATAACTTTATTAGGTTTAGTTTATTATTATAGGGTAAAATTTGAATATCTTGTGAAGGGATGGATTTTTTTTTGAAACTGGATATCAAACAAACAATGTAAATAGGAAATTTTGTTGTTTTTTTTTTCAAAAAAAAAAAAAAAAAAATCATGGTACCTCTATTAAATAAATTAACTTATACATACATTATAATAAATACAAAAACAATAATTGTCACCACTTAACCAATCTTAAAACCCAGTAGCTTCTTGGAAATCTTGTTCAGTTATATTTGAACGATGACACATTTGTTGAAAAATACTATTTTCAGTATTGAATAAATTCCAAGGAGTATCAAATTCTTTAATTTCACCTTTATCTAATACCAAAATTCTATCATAATTAATAATAGTTTTCAATCTATGAGCAATACATAAAATTGTACAATCTTTAAATTCTTTAATAATTGTGTGTTGAATTTTAGAATCAGTTTCATAATCAACTGATGATGTAGCTTCATCAAGAATTAAAATTCGTGAATCACGAACTAATGCTCTTGCAAAGGCAATTAATTGACGTTCACCAAGGGAAAAATTTGATCCTTCTTCTTCAACAGTTTGATCTAAATGGAATTTATGTAATGTTGAACTGACATCACCACTACCACTACCATTATCACCATTGCCATTATCTTTCTTGTTGTCTTTCTTGTTTTTTTTCTTGGTGTCTTGGTTCTTGTGTTCAATGGTTGGTTTGATTTGTTTCTTAACGATATCTAATCTTGATTCTTCAATTAATCCAGTACGTCTTAATGCATCCCAAAGTTTATCATCGGAATGTTCATTGAATGGATCCAAGTTTTTCCGAATTGATCCTCGGAATAATACTGGATCTTGAGGAATAATTGATAATTTTGATCGAAGATCTTTTAAACCCAAAGTTGAAATATCAATATCATCAATAATAATTTTCCCCAGTTCTAATTCTGATAATCGATATAATGCTGTCATAATTGATGATTTACCAGCACCGGTTCTTCCACAAATACCAATTTTTTCCATTGGATTAATTTTAAAATTCAAATTTTTCAAAACTAATGGTAATCCTGGTCTATAAGCTAATGAAGCATTATCAAATTCAATAGCTCCCCTGTGGGGCCAATTTGGTGGTGGAGTATTTTCGGTAATGACATAAGGAGCTTCTTTAGGTAAATTTTGTGCATAAGTATGTAATCTTTCGGCAGAATTCATTTCATTTTCCACTTGAGTGAAAGTTCTAATAAGCATGGATAATTGACCAGCAATTTGGAAAACATATGATACAATTAACCCAACTGATGAAGCACTAATATTGAAAACTCGATTAACACAAAGTAAGGCAATTAATAATGCGAAAAGTGCAGCCACAAAATCCATATGAATGGCTAACCAACGTTGATTAGCAATTGTGATATAATAAGCTTCATTCATTCTATCGATCAAATAATTATTTTTCAAGGCAAATCTTTCGGTTGCATGATATGCTTTAATAGTAATCATCCCACTCAAAGTTTCATCAAAATTATTATAAACTAATGATCTTTGAATGGCTTCCAAACGTTTAATTTCTCTTGCTGAAGCTTGATAATAATTGGCAATACTAACAAATAAAAACCCTAAAAACGGTATGGCAATAGCAAACCAAGGAAGATAAATAATACATAATATCAATACCCCAATAATATTAGCCAATACAAATAAGAAAAACCTCAATTGATCACCAATTTCATTATCTAAAACATCAGTATCCTTAGTGAAACGATTCAAAATTCTCCCCATAGGGGTAGTATCCATAAATGACATAGGGGCATGTAAAACTTTTTTCACAGCCATAACATTCAACATCACAGCTGCGGTATTGGTGATATAAACCAAAACAATAAATTCCAATGTCAAAATTATAAATGATAAAAATGCAAACATGATATAAACCCCAATATAAACTTTATCTGGTTGATCAAATTTATGACCGGTCCAGAAAGATAACCAAGTATTAGTGAATATTTGACAAAATGTCGCCAAAATAATAAAAGTTAATAAAACAGGAACAACAATCCAAGGAGAAAATCTTCCTGATCCTAAAACAATGTATTCTTTATAAACACTCAAACTAATGGCATTAACTGCACGATCTTCTGCTTCAATTAATGTACCATCAGCAGTGTTATCAACATTGAATTCACGATGACGTCCTTCTTCATCTTCTACCTCTTTATCTTCTGGTTGAGTTCTTTGAGTGATTTGTCTTTGAATCATTTTCCTTTCTTCTTCAAGTTCATCTTCCATTGGATCTTCTTCTTGTTCAATTCCATCTTGTGGTTCATCATTGTCTTTGTCTTCGTCTTCGTCGTTTTCTTTCTTTGATTCACTATTGTAAGCCATTAATTTACTAAAACTTTCATTAGTTGCTTGTAATTCTTCAAATTTCCCAACATCAATAGTACCATTAGGATTCAAGAAAATAACTCTATCAGCAGAACCAATTAATGATAATTGATGAGTGGCCAAGATTCTAGTTTTATCTTTTAATAAATCTAAAATACAATTATTCATAATATGTTTCCCAACACGAGCATCAACAGCACTCAAGACATCATCCAATAAAATGATTTCTTTATCAGCATACACGGCACGAGCTAAATTGATTCTGGCCTTTTGACCTCCAGATAAAGTAATACCACGTTCCCCAATTTCTGTTCTATCACCTGCTGGTAAAATTTCTAAATCGGCTTCCAATGAACAAGCATATATTACTTTATTATATTTTTCTTCATTCCATTCTGATCCGAAAACAATATTTTCTTTAACAGTATTATTTTGTACCCATGGATATCCACAAAGTAATAACGATCCATTAACACTAACTGTACCATTAGTACGTTTCATAAATCCAGAAAGAGCATTCAAAAATGATGATTTACCAGAACCAATTAATCCAGTGATAACAATAAATTCACCTTTTTTCACTTTAATGTTAATGTCTTTTAATCCTTTGAAAGTGACTTCTTCTTCCAAGTCTTTGGATTGTGCTTTTTCTTTTTCCTTCTCTTCACTATTACTAGCAATAGTTGAACTTCCATTTTCTTTAGCATACGATTTTTCACTAGTAACTTCATGAGTTGAAGTAATTACATCAGCAGTGTTCTTGTCTTCATCATCACCATCACCATCACCATCAACATCTTTTTTTTTATCTGGATCTTCTTCATCGGCAAAAGTTTCCCATTCAAAATCAGCATGATCTACTTCTATAGCTAAATCATCTTGTTCCATTAATTGTTTCATTTCTGGAGTTGCTTCAATAGAATTTTCTCCTTCGCGTATTTCACCTTGAGACATGAATTCACCAACACGAGAAATACCCATAAATGCATCAGCACCACTTGCTAAAGCCATTGGTAAAAGGAAAACTTGTTGAGTCAAAGTATTATATAATGAAAGTGATGAAAAAATCGATGCTGGATCTCGATTATGAGTTCTAATGGCATAAAGTACTAAAAATGCTGTCATTGAAGCAAACAATGTTAATGACATGGCAAATGATGTGACAACATTTCTTAATACTTGCATTCGATAAATAATTTTCATTTCTTTTTTACGAACATTAGAAATATTTTCATGATATGGTGGTTCCCAAGAATAAAATTTGATCACTTTTAAATTCGTTAAAGCTTCTTTAATATAATTAACTCTTGAATCAGTATAAAAATTGGCTTTTTTCCTATAGGCAAATAATTTCCCAGTGGAAAAGGCAATGGCAATCATAAAAACAAATAAAATCCCGACCCCAACTAATGAAGCTGGACCAATATTAATAATTAAAATAGCAATAGCAATTCCAATCGGTACCGGGAATACTATTAAAAAAGGTTGGAACCCAAGGGCAAAATCAATTCTAGATAAATCTGTTCCTAACATTGAAGTTATTTTACCTAATGGATATTTATGTCTTGCCTCGGCATTTAATTTAAATGATTTATCTAAAAGTGCTTTAGTTAATACCGCTTTGGCTTGAGCACCAGTAATCATTGATCTATAAAAGAAATGATTAATAAATACCCCAATAACAAACACAATTATTGCTGTACCAAATGAATAACCTAAACCTTTACCAATACCAGTTTCATGACCAAGAGCTTTTAATTCAACGTATTCAATTAATTTTTTCGATAATAATGGTAATGTAGTTTGACCAACATTACTCAATGTTAAACAAATACATGCCCAAGTATATTGCCATTTGAAAGTTTTCGCTAAAGCCCATACTGTAAGAAATTTAGATAATTTAAAATCTTGTAAATCAGTCTCAGGATCAACTGATGAATTTTCTAAAGTTTCACCTCTTTCTTTACATTTTTCCAGTATATGTTGTTGTCTAGCTTTCGCTATATCATTACTCATATACCCATAAAATGCATCAGCCATATGTTGTACTTTAATATCGTCAGTTAAATAAAACAAATCATCGGGTTGCAAAGTTCGTTTATAACCCGATTTCATCACTGGTGATAACCACCAGAAAAACATTCGGGAAAATATATTAGCAGAACTTGCTGGATATGGTTTCCTTTCATCTTGGGTAGGCACAGGTGGGACTTTTTTCGATAGCATGAAACTTAGTAATCGTTTCTGTCGTTGAAGTAACTCTTGATTTTCAAGAGCATCTGAATTAGGTGGGGGTGCCATAATGTGAACAATTTAGCAAAAAAATAAAAAAAAATTAAGAAGAATAAGCTTCTGTGGTTTGAGAAGAGTGAAAAATAATGGAAAAAGAATATATATATATATTTAACAATCTAAGAAAAGAAAAGAAAAGGAAAGGAAAGGAAAGGAAAGGAAAGGAAAGAAAATCTGAAATAAGAGTGGTGGTAAAACTATCAGCTATATATATATATATGTACTATAAATTACGTTATTATAATAATAATAATAATACTAATTTTTTTTTTTTTCACAAGGTGGAATGAGTTCATCATCTTCGCAGTTATCGATTTTGCTGTCTAAACTTTTCTTGGTGTGTATGTATGTGTGGTCTGTATGCGTGTAATATCACCCAAATTTAATATCTCCGTGTGCCGTTTTTTAAGAGTGTTGTCAAAAAGAGGCTGAAAAAAAAAAATAAAATGGGCAAGCAAATGAAGCATAATCGATTAGTCATGACTTCCGCCAAAATACATAAACAACAACAAACAGTAAAACAGTAAAACCAGTTATAGATAGTAGATGGTTGTATATAATGTCGGAATGTGTCGGGATTATTCTGGTGGCAAATAAAGAATTACAACTATAATTCTTAAAAATTGATTGTGATTATTATTACTGTTGCCGATGGAACTTTGTTAGTTCTTAGTTGAGAGAGAGGGGAGAAGAGAGAGAGGCACGGGCTTACAGATTTCTGCTGGTAAGTCCGTAAGTTCGTGTGGATTACCTAAAACGTACAAATAATGTATAGAATATATTCCCGTCTTTCCTAACATTTTCGTTTAAAAAGTTCCGATACCACTTATTTTCGGATGTTAGAAAATTGCGTTTTATCCGAACTCATATTCAACCTTAAATAAATTCTTTCCCTTTCTTTTGATAGGGCTTATCTTTACACGAGGCACTAATTGCTTATTAATAGAATTACACTAGTACTTCATATATATTTTGCCACCCAATTTAAAAATAGTCTAAAAGATAAATATAGCAATCATCAATAATGTATCAATTCATATCATCATCAAATTAGTTATTTGCCACTTTGAAATGCCAAATAATGGCAAGGCTCGAAAAAAAAAAAAAATATAACAAAATAGAACTAAAATTTAGCCACTCCATTTTTTGAATTTACCGAATGGAATTGATTTCCAATTATAGAATAATCAAATAGGTTATCTTTATCTCTCTCTCTCTTTTTATGTTTTATAAATGTTTGCTTTCATAATGTCGATTAAATCCTTTCAAATCAGTATACATGGCAGGACATGATTTACATTGACGTTTTAATCGATTATCCAGATATACATTAATGAATTGACCAAGATATTTTGGAGTATTGGATTTATTATACACTAATTGAACTTGAATTTCTTCAGTATCATCACTTGGTATAGATGATGAACTTCTAATTTGATAATTGTCCTCTTCATCGTCGTTGTTGTTGTTGGTGGTGGTGGCGCTGGTGGTGTTACTATTTTTGTGGGGGCGACAACAACGACGAGATAAAATTTTGAAATGTGGCTGTTTCAAACTAGGTTTTTTACGGGCCGAAGATTTAGGTTTTACAGGTATATTTTCTCCAAGATCGTTTCTCAGTTGACATATTTCTATTGTGGGTGTCGTTATTGTTGTTATTGATACAGGGGCATTATCAATGAATTCAAGAATACTTTGTCCTAATTGTGGAGGTAATTTAGGCAATTGAGAAAATAGCCGCCGGTGTTCGTCTTGGTCGTACAGTTGTTGATTCAATAAAAAAGGAGTAAATGCATTGACAAATTTGTATTCAGAACGTATCCGTTTACGGACATCACTAGGTTTCCTTTTATGTTGTTATTGTTAGAAAAAAAAGGGCGATAAATTTAGTTTGCTATATGGTGAAAAAAGACATACTGTGACATTATTGGTTAAGGAATTGATTAGTGGTGGTTGGTGGTCTTTTATATTTTTTTTTTTTTTGCAATCAGAAAACTTTGGTTACTATATTAGATAGAATGGGGCGTATTTTAGGGGTTTGTATGGAGATTCACATCAAGTTGGGACAAACTTAATATAATGCAAACCCATTGATTATAACCACTACAGCCTTTCTTTTACAAATCATAGGAATCAAATACCAGTCACTATATGTACTCTTAGATTAATTACACTACGTTATATATACACATGAACATCATCAGCAAATACCATCTCTTAGTTAACTTTTTTGGTTTTCTTTTGTTTCAAATGAGATTCTGGAATCCAGTTAGTATCGTATCCAG
>OBUW01000734.1_pt1 | contig 12738 bp, 9 predicted proteins | sample 1475761 | NCBI WGS metagenome assembly OBUW01 (sample SAMEA2579908, study PRJEB22360) | human gut metagenome | biome: human gut; feature: human-associated habitat; material: faeces | place: Denmark | collected 2008/2010
CATTATCTTTATCGTTTGAGTAAATATAAATGTAGCCAGGTTTGTCATTATGCTTCTCTACAGCAAAGTATAGAGCGATTAATGGGTTTTTAGTGACATCAAGCATTCTAGTTTTTGCACCATAATGTTGCAATTCCGAAATTAATCGAACTAAAGAAGTATTTTCTTGGTAGTCTTCTCGACCTAATTCACTAAGTAGAATTCTGTAGTAATATTCACTTCCTTTTTCTGTAAGATTCTTTTCAAGGTACAGGGAAGGGATTTGTAAAGGGTGATCGTTGCTTTCACCTCGGAAATAATAATTTGTTATTTTAAACTCGTTTTCTTTTGAACTATCTTCGTTTTCCTCGTTTACCAAAATAGATTCAAAGAGTTCTTGTAAGATAGTATTTACAGTACCACGTTTTATTTCTTTGTTTTTATTATTAGCCATAATATTTCCTTTAACTTCTTTGTTTGAACCATTATACCAAAAACGATTACTAAGGGGAAATAACTATAGTAGGCTTAATAATTTGAATTTATTATGTACCGTTATTTTACACTACCAATAGTCATTGTTGATGGTACAATTTGGTAGTAGTAAAATTTATTATAGATTATGAGATAATACATTGTCCTGATAAGACGATGTATAGAGGTAATCATGTGTGGCTTAGTTGAAGTTGTTTGTGATTGTCTTTTTTTGTTTCTCATAGAAATCTGCAATGTGGCAAGGACTGGTATGACTAGCTGAAGTGATATTATGAATGTACTTGAATAGAATCTTTAGAACATAGTGATTCCCACATTTGGTGATATGTCCAGAGCTAGAAAGCTTCCGAATTCATAGTGCCAAAAATTAATGCTAATAAAGGCGTTGATCTGATTGGTTGACTGAGAACGACGAATATCACCAAGTTAGCCAATAATACTTGTCACAGTAGTTTCTGTAATTTCAGGGATAGAAAGCAGAATCCCATATTCTGGAAAAGTCTGAGCCATTGTCATCCTCTCATTACATCTATTCGGAAAATAAGTATTTGTTGAATACACATATTAGTTATGATAAACTACTACTAACAAGAAAATTGTTAGATTTGAGGCTAATATGAAACAAGAAACACTTATGAAAAATATAAACGAGTTGCTTGAAATTATGCCTTGGTATGTTAAGGAATATTATCAAGCAAAGCTCGTTATTCCATATAGCTACAAGACACTGTATGAGTACTTAAAAGAATATAGACGATTTTTTGAATGGTTGATTAGCGATCATGAGAAATTGGGTGAAACTGTACGTTATGCAGACTATGATACGATTGCTGATGTTCATATTGATGAGCTGGCCCATTTACCAAAGTCTGTTATCGAAGGCTACTTTGTTTACCTTCGTGAAAATACTGAGCGTCGTTCAATATCTGAAGTCAGTATTATTCGAACTAAAGATGCCCTCTCTAGTTTGTTTAAGTATCTTACTCAAGAAACTGAGGACGACGAGGGTGAGCCTTATTTCTACCGAAATGTCATGGTTAAGGTGAAAATCAAGAAACCTAAAGATACCTTAGCTAGTCGTGCAGATAACATGAAAGAAAAACTCTTTCTAAACGATACACAGTCTTTCCTAGATTATATCGACAATGAGCACGAAAAGAAAATCTCAAAACGTGCCCAGGTATCGTTTGTCAAAAATAAAGAGCGTGATCTTGCTGTTATAGCACTTCTACTCTCAACTGGAGTCCGTTTATCTGAACTAGTGAACCTAGATATGCAAGATGTCAATCTAGCCACAAGGACGATTACAGTTATTCGAAAAGGTGGTAAAAAGGACGTTGTAAATATCGCTCCATTTGGTATACCTTATATTGAGCGTTACTTAGAAATTAGGAAGGGACGCTACGCAGCAAGTGATTCAGATAAAGCATTCTTCTTAACGACTCAAAATAAAGTGCCTGCAAGGCTTGGAACACGTTCTGTCGAGCTTTTGGTGAAGAAGTTATCTACCGCCTATGGTAAACCCACTACTCCCCACAAATTGCGACACACACTTGCGACACGTCTATATGAGCAAACAAAAGACAGCCTCCTAGTCTCCCAACAATTAGGACACAAGGGGACTGCGATGGTAGAGGTATATGCACACGTAGCTGCAGAGACAACTAAGGAAGCTTTGAGTGATTTATAACTCATTTAATGGTTAATACATTATACACGATATATAGTTAATAAATAAACTATGTATATGGTAATGAAGACTATAAATTGTTAACACAGTTTATGATAAGTTAGAAAAAACGAGGAATCTCCTTAAATAGGAGGAGATTCCTCGTTTTTCGTTACTATTTAACATTTAGAGACGACTGTTTCAATGGTCTCGTTCTTTAAGTTTGCCTCTAGTTATTGTTTATTATGAACGTCTGTGACGCCCTTTATAAACGAAGCTTGTCAAACCAAGTCCTACCAAAACCATACCTAACATACCTACTTTAGAGTTTGTATCCCCTGTTTTTGGTAAGTCCTGACTTGTCAATTTTCCATCAGTTTCTGATTTAATTCCTGCACTACGTGTTTGTGTATATGAAGGAGTAACAAAATTCATGGAATGATTGTCTTTTGTAGGAACTAGACTTGTAGCAGGTGTTGTGCTGACCGCAGGAGCTTCACTAGTAGCAGGTGTTGTGCTGACCGCAGGAGCTTCACTAGTAGCAGGTGTTGTGCTAACTGCAGGAGCTTCACTAGTAGCAGGTGTTGTGCTAACTGCAGGAGCTTCACTAGTAGCCGGAGTAGTGCTGGTCGCTGGTGTAGAAGATGTATCGGTCACTTTAGGAGTACCATCTCCGTTATGAGTATGGTAGTCATACTGCCAAAATTCATAAAGCGTTTTACCAGCTTTTACTCTGTCATAGCTAACTTCGTAAAAGGATGGTGTACCGCTAATGACTGGAAAGGCTACGGCACCTTTACCGCCAAGTTTTAAATATTTTGTCTCACCAGGCTCTATCGTATATTCTACAGAACGCGAATCCTCACCAGTAAAATGATAAATAACAGTATAGGTTAACGGACCTTCAGACTGAGATGATGGTTTTGCAGATGGAGTTAAACTATCTTTAAATGCTGTCTCACTATTGTTCTTTTTATAAAGGAACATGGCCATTGGTGTTCCAGTATTATCAGTAACAAAATATGAGGAAGATAACATCAACGTATTATTAGGAATATCAGAACCAGTTTCGTATTTATTAGCGCTATCTAAAGTATAGCCTGGTATAGTTTTAGCGCTTACTGTTACCTGCTTATCCAAAGGTACATCAACAGTGTCATAAGGTGCGATATCAATTACTGCTGGAACACCATATTTACTATTTCTCTCAAAAACACCATAACGAACATGAAAAGAAATAGAATCTCCATGATGCCATGAAGGTCTAATGACTGGGTTCACGATAATGTTCCCTTCTACAGAAGGTTTATTTTTATAGTAGGTATATGTTATAGGATTGTCATCAAAATTAGGATGGTTTAAAAGTGGACTATCATAAGGTATAACATCTCCAGGTTTAAAACTCTTTCCATCATCTGACGTGATTGTATAGTAAGAATACCTATAATCAGTTCCCTCAGGAATAACGAAGCGCCCATCTTCATTAGCGCCGTAGACACCAGTCCCCGATTGTTCGACACCACTATCTGTATGCTCTACATAAAGAAAGAAAAGTGACTTATCACTTGAATTTTCACTTGGCGTTGTACTTGTCGGTGAAACTATATCAGTTGGAGTTACTGCAAGACCTCCATCTTCTGAATATAAAGCACTTGTTTCAGGAGCTTCGCTATTTTCTGAAGCCAAAACTACTGCTGGTGCTTCACTCGTCGTTGGCATTGTACTAACGTTTTCGCTAGTAGCAGGTGTTATGCTTGGGACTTCACTCGTTTTTGGCGCCGTACTAGCAATTTCATCGGCATACACTTTTGAAGACGACTGACCGAATTGGGACTGTGCTACAGTCGCAACTGTAATAGCTGCAACTAAAACAATTCCATATTTAGAAAACTTATTAATAGACAAAATAAACCTCCAGAGGAACATTATATAATTTTTAGAAATATAAATTATCACACTTAATATATCAGAAAAATAAATAAAGTCAAGGTTTTTTTAAAAAAACCTTGACTTTTGCCTCAGCCTTAGCCTTAGCAAATGATCTGTCTAACTTCTTAAAATTGGTGCGATTTGAAGAATATTGTCGAGTTGGACTAATCTATACCCTTCACTAGTCTTTATTGATATTTCTTTACGAGACAGTTCTCTCACTTCGCCGAATAAAGTAATTTTTCTATCATGATGTTTGATAGTGAACTGCCCTTTAAGTTGGTTGATATAGAGTTGAGAAAGTAATAAGAGTTTCTGAGGATTACTTAGGTCTGTTGAGAAGTCAACACGACTTTTAGCAGCATGTAATGATGAGGTATGCTCAGACAGAAAGAACCCCATCCACTTCTGCATCCCAGGGTCCTGGTATTCTCTTGCTGCTTGAAATGGCAAATAAGAACGATCAATCATTTTAAACCATCCAATCCTCCAGCAGAATGTCCTCCGATGAGCCTACTTCTGGCAATACTTCTTGATGCACTATCAAGTGCATTAGCTTTTAGTAGAGAGGTAAAGCCAAATTGGTCTCTGATAGAATCTATTGCTGTCTGGAGCCTTTCTTCTTTTTCAATTTGTTCGACATCATCGAATAGTGAGATTAATCCAAAAGATTCATCTACAAACCCAGAATAATTAACAGCTACACTTCGGATTGCTCCTGAAGTGTATTTATTATGGAATAACTTCAACACATAGTTTGTCAGCATGTCGGTGTTATTCGTTGGTTCAATTTTCATTTGAGTATTTATAGAACGTTTGTTCTCATGTTTAGAGTAGCCAAGGTGTATTGAAACAACAGTCGCTTTTTTGCCTATCTTTCTTAATCGGATAGCAACTTGCTCGGCCATCTCTCTAAGGACAATTTCAATATCACGTTGTCTAAAATAGTCTCTAGGGAGAACCTGGGAGTTACCTAGACCTTTTGATTTTGGTTTATAAGGCTTATGAACGTTACTTTCATCAATACCATTAGCATGAAACCATAAACGAAGGCCAGCTACTCCTAGTTCTTTCTTCAAGATATCTGGGTTGGCATTTGCCAAGTCTTTGATTGAGTGGATACCTAACGTGTTGAAGCGTTTCTCCATTCTTTTACCGATACCCCAGAAATCTGTCATCTTAGGAATAGACCATACCTTATTCTCCACATCCTCATAGGACCAGTTAGCTCTCATGGTGGAAGTTTTCTTTGCTTCATTATCAAGGGCTAGTTTAGCTAGTAAAGGGTTAGCATTGGACATACCAACGGTTGAATAGATACCAGTTTGTCTCCAGATGTCCCTTTGAATCCTTGCTGAAATAAGGTCAAGTTTTTGCTTTCGTGACAACTGCTTATCTGGAACGAAGTATTTAAGAGAACTAGACAGGTCGATAAAACCCTCGTCTATAGAATAAGGATAGATATCGTTAGGGCTACCATAGTTTTGAAAAATGCCTTGGATTTCCATATTAACTGCGATATACTCGTCCATTCTGGGAGGAACGATGAAAGTCACTTTTGCCCAGTCTTCAATGAATCGCACGTATTCTAGATCTGTTCTCAATCCTTGTTTCTTGGCATTGTAATACGAGAACTTTCTTGTTTGAACATCAAAAGGGAGGTCGTATGCTCTTCCTACGTTTGATTTCCCAAACACTTTCTTAAATATCGGTGAAGAAGCTAGGATAAGACCTGCAGAGTTATCAGCTCTACTCATAACACATAGAGAAGTTTTTAGAGGATGTAACCCTCTCTCAACACATTCTACGCTAGCATAAAAAGACTTCATATCGATAAAAGCGATATCGCTTCTTGGCTCTCTTGAATAATCAAAATATCCCATGTGCCACCTCTTTTGTTAGTTTATAAACTAACAAAAAGTATAGACTATTTTGGTGAGGTTTTCAAGCGATACGATATTACCAATAGATTTGATAGTAAAAAAACATCCCTGTTCCACAATCTACCATTGCACGTATCGAGCGTGGAAATAACACTAGCATCGAAACCATGAGCAAAATCGCCGTTGCTCTTAATAAACCTCTTACGATTCACATTGGTTAGTATTATTATAGTTTAAATATAGCTAAAAAGCCCTATATCAAGGGCTTTCTGTTATATATTTAAAGAATAAAATCTAGGTTTAAAATAGCTTAATATCGGCATTTATCACAGCTACCTTCTTTTTATTTCACAGAAAATTCCTAACAAATACGGAGATAGAACTTAAGTAGTTTGATTACCTATAACTCAGAAATCCATAAAATATCCTAATTGCTCAGCTTTGTAGATAGCCTCTTGCTTATTATTTACTAAGAGCTTTGAATAGATGTGATTCAAATGATTAAATACTGTTCTCCTACTAATTTGTAATGTTTCCTCTATTTCTTTTATAGAGAGACCTTTCTTACTTAAATTTAAGATAGCTATTTCTCGTTCAGTTAAAGATTCAACATAATCCTGAAACTCAATTTGTTCAAAATACTTTTTCCCAGAATCCACTTTTTTTAAGATAGAAATGAGTTGTTTAGGGTCTATATTTTTATCTATAAAACCATATGCGCCTATTGTTTTTGCTCTCTCTTCATAGATTGACTTAACATATCCTGTCAGCATGACAACTTTCAAATTAGGAGTAGACTGTATGAGTTCCTCTGCTATCTCCAATCCATTCTCTTTAGAAATATTTGTTAAATTAATATCAAGTAATATAATATCATACTTAGACAAATCAATCGTCACATCGTTAAAATTAGAAGTAATCGTATCTATGACATCTACTTCATCATACTGTTGGCATAACAGTTGGATACTCTTCGCAAATAGTTTATGGTCATCAATTAATAAAATCTTCATAGCACAATTTCCAATCTATGGGAAGTAATATTCTGATATTAAATTGTTTATTATCTATTTGTAGCTCCATATCCCCATCAAAAGCTGCTAGTGTTTCTTGAAATGATTTCAAACCTCTACCATAATTTATAGATTGAACTTTTTCCACTATATGATTACTCTCCTCAATGATAATAATATCAGATTGAACCTTTAAAGATAAATGGATATCTTTACTAACTCCATATTTTATAGCATTATTAATTAACTCTTTTATAAACCTGTAAACAATATCTCCATATGGAGGTGGGATTATTGTACTATTCGAACAGTTGAAATACAATAATTTATTACTTTTCCTTCTTTTGACGACATCGTCAAAAAGAGACTGTATATTTTCTTTCATTGTTCGATTAGCAGGAACTATTGGGTGGTAAGTATCAATTTCATCCCTGATACCAGAAACTAAATCATTCAACTCATTAACAATGAAACCATGTGTTAGATCACTATTTTCTAGTGAGAGTAAGTTTTTTATCGCTATGATATTTTGCAAGACATCATCATGCAAATAATTTGAGAACTCCACTCTCATGTTTTCCTCTGATTTCATGAAATAGTTCAGCCTTCTATTTTTATAGTCAAAATTTTGTTTAGAGTTTTCTAAATAATAAAAGATACAAGAAATTACCACTAGACAAAACAACGTGCTTGCATCAACAACTATAAAAAATAGTAAAAAATCTTTAACTAGTACATTTATAAGTACAACCCAACAAACAATGAGAAGTACAAATAATAGTTCTATACGAATTTTGTAGTTACCTAACCATCTTTGAGTAACTGAACTAAATTTATCATGTATGACCTTAAAATAGTATATTGTACTCATTATAAGGGGAAACAGATACCACCCCAAATTATTAAAGGCTTGATTAACATCTAGTATTTCTCCATAAAATTCACTACTAAGTATTACCAGCAAAAGCAAAGAAAACAGTATCAATGAACGTTTTACTACTGATATTTGTTGCCTAAAATACCTATAATATAGCACTATAACCAATAACGGATAAAGGTGTAAAATAGTAAAAATAATCAGGAATAAAAAATTAAATAAAATTCTATTAACTAAAAGGCTAATTATAGAAACAAAAATAATTATTAACAAGCACTTATCTAGCTTATCCTTAAATTGTTTCTGCCCATATAATATTAAATTAGTAATCTCAACAGTATAACAATAGAGCAATATAATTTGCAGACCACTACTAAAAAAGAGAGGAGTTTCCCTTGATAGCACAGATACCAAGTATTGCCAAATTGTTAAGGATATGATAGAAATAATTCTTTTAAAAAGATCATCTTGTTTTTGGCGTAATATTGCTGCCAGCCAAATAAAAGCCGTATCAATAAGAGTCATTACAAGAGCCACTTTTTCAGAGAAAAGAAGAGACAAGTTCTCTTGGTTATAGAACAAAATCAACAAGGTTATTAATTGTTGTAACAAGATTATTGCAATCTCAAAAAATTTACTCTTTGTTATTTTTTCTATTCTGATCATATTATTTACTTAATCATTAAAGTTAAAAGGTTTTTAGAATTAATGTTGATTATTGATTTCACTGACCGCAATGTCAATAAATAAAATGTGCCATATATTATCAAGAAGAAAAACAGACAAAGCAATAAAGATAGCATTATGATATTGCCTGCTACCAATGTATCCATAAATAAATATTTATAGAAAATAAGCAACATACTACCATTTACAATCCCAATTAATACAGGAATAAGGAAAAGTATACCTGTTTCATATCTGAGAATCCGGTTAATCAATTTTTTACTATAACCTAGCTTACTTAGATAGCTATATTCTTCTTTATTTTCCATGATTTCTATGAGGCTTGTAAAGTATAGAATACTACCTGTACAAATGATAAAGAGTATGGATAGGAAAGTTATAAAGATATAAGTTGCAATATTAGCAGTCTTTACTGTGTATTCCCTACTATAACTACTGATAACATCAGGAACCGTACTAAACTGATTGTAAAATGTTTCGCTTGACCTAATAGAATTTCCATTAAAAGTCCTAATTGTCATTTCTTTCTCTGGAAAACGAGAACTAAGTTCAGCATATAATTTATCAGAAACAACCAGAGTCGTGACACTTGTAGAAAAACTAAAAACATTATTCGTTGATACTTGTTTTACAGTAACATCATATGCATTTTCCAAATTAAAGGTTTTCCCGAGGCTAATTTCTGTTGGATAATAATTTATTAACAATGGTAATGACTCACTACCTTCAATAGAATTTGTTTTCCCTTGAGCTTTCATTAACTCTTTATAATCACTGTAATTAATTATATCAAAATAAGGAATTGTTTGCCCAGATTCTGTGATAGTCACTTCTGGAGTAGTGTTCAATCTCAATAGGTCAACATCAACTAAGCTCACTTGGTTGTTCTCTAAAATATTTGTAACATTAACTTGACCATTTTCTGATTTAACATTATATTCTATAGCAGATGGAGTCAATCTCTCTATTCCATTAAGAGAATAAGCATAGAGCATTACCATAATTCCAGTAACTGAAACAGTTAATGTTAAAAGACCTCCCAAGACTGTTAATAGTTTATTTTTGGTCGCAATACGATAGTTAAATTTGGGATAGATGATATTAGAGAGAGGGCGGTATAACCTTTTTTTATTTTCTTTTAACAAAGAAATTACAAAAGTCAATCCATATCTGATTGTAAAAATTGTTCCAAAAACAATTAAGATAATTATCAATAGAGAAATCGGTACCATCCCTATGCTTAATAGTATATTTCGTGTGGATGAAAACACTGTCGCCAAACATAAAACATATGACAATAGCAATGCAGTAATAGCAATAATAGCTTTGACTTTTCTTATCCTGATGTTTTTCTCAGCCTTTCTTGAGAAATTAACAAATTCAATCAAAGACTGTTTACTAATGATAAGTCCATTTGTGATGAAATTAATCAGAAAAACTACAACTAATATTCCTAAAGACTCTATAATCTCATTAACTGTAATAAACCACTGAACTTCCATTGTTAATTCCAATAGATGAGTAATTACCAGTACAGCTAAAAAATATAAAGTCGGTCCCAGCAATAAACTTACCAAGTAACTCAAAACTAGAATAACAAGATTTTCTAAAGTCAGTAATTTTGTTAATTCTCTTTTTGAAAACCCTAGTATTGCTAAGATTCCAAGTTCTTGACTACGTTTTTTAACAAAGAAATTATTGAAGTAAATTAAGAATATCACCAAAAATACAGTCAGAAAAATCAATGACCCATTAGCGATAACTAGAGCTTGACCACTATTCCTAATTTTTTCTGCAATGATTTTATCTGAGATAAAATTTAGAAAAGCTATAAAAATACTTAATAAACCAATCGTAGCTAGAAAATAGATACGATATAACGAAAAATTTTTTTTTATGTTAGATTTTGTAATTGACCAAATCATATTACTCTCCTCTATCGGATAAAGCTTGAGTAATTACATCGTAAAACGACTCTCCACAATCTTCTTTATCAATCTCCATGTGAAGTTTACCATCTTTGAGGAGTACAACTCTATCGGCATAAGAAGCTGATAAAACGTCATGAGTAACCATTAAAATAGTTACCTTTTCCGTTTTATTGATTTCACTCAAAATCCTCATTGTTCCTTCAGAAGATTTCAAGTCAAGTGCTCCAGTTGGTTCGTCAGCAAAAATAATCTCTGGTTCTTTAATGATTGCTCTGATAATACTGACCCTCTGTTTCTGACCTCCAGAAAGTTGATAAGGATATTTCTTCAACTGTTCATATAAATTAAATCTTTTTGCATAGCTATTTATCAAATCATCAATCTTTGATGAATCAACATTTTTTAGAGACAAAGCAACAGAAATATTCTCCCTAATGGTTAGACTGTCTAAAAGCATATAATCTTGAAAAACAAAACCAATATCATTTTTTCTAAAATTAGTTGCCTCGTTATCAGAAAATGCACTAATTTCTCTATCTGCACAATAAATACTCCCACTATCAATTTTATCAATAATCGAAGTAACATTTAAAAGTGTCGTTTTCCCACTACCGCTACGCCCCATGACAGCCACAAATTCTCCTTTTCCGACAGTCAAATTGATATGGTCTAGAGCATAATTTGGTTGATTGGGATATTTTTTGCAAACATCTTTCAATATTAATTGATTCATTTTATCTCTTCCTCCTGATATTTATTCATGTATGAGTCATATAAGTCACAATAATACTCATTATTTTTGTACAAATATTGTAACCAATATGTCTTTATTTTTAATGAGTAAAAAGTGCAAAAATTGTTTATTTTTTTATACTTAAATGTTCTCACATTTTAAAGTAGTCTTTTGATTATTATTCAAGAAAATTACTAGAGTTGTGAAGTGAAGTGTTGCGCGTGGTATATGATTCAATACAAAAAGGATAGCATCACTATATGCTATCCTAAGCTAGTCCTATGATTATTGTGCAGGTCTCAAGGTTGCTGCTACTGTTCTGATAGAACTTTGTGTATAGTCATCATGTCTTTCTTCATCTGTGATTACACGAGGTTTTGAAAAGTTCTCGATAGTCTTTTCAGGTTCTTTTGCTTGTTTTTTTGCTTGTTCAAGTCGTTGGTGTTGAGCTTCTGGACCCCAGTCTTTTTCTGCAGCAATCTCAGAGACCATAAAGGCACTATATCGATATGCCTCTGGAACAATCGTCTGGATTTGTTCTTTCGTGAAGCGGTCTCCCTCACTATAATCAACGACATCCCAAATTAGTCCGCCATTGCCATCTTCTCGTGCTGCAAGGAAATGTTCACATCCAATAGGATTTGATAGGTTGATCATAAAGAGTTCTTCAGACCATTCTCCAGTCATTACAGCATCAATAAATGTTTTATATTCATCGTCCGAGGCAAAATTTAGATGCCCGTCCTTTTCAGCTTTTTGAGCTTTACATAAAACCTCAAATCGTTCTTGGTACAGTGAAAAATTGTACTGCTTTAAAAAACTTGCTTGTTCCGTTGTTAAAATATTTTTCTTCATCGTGATTACCTCTTATTCTAAGTTAAATGTCAGTGTTACTTTAGTCAATGGGATGTGTTTAAGCCCCCAAAAGCCAGATTTCAGTAACACTTTGAACATACCAGCTACATTTCCTTCTGTATCTTGTCTAAACTTTTCATCTCTGATTTCCGTAAGACCTTTAAATTCATGAGAAATACTACTAGCAATAGATGAACGCATCGACTCTTTGATATTGTCTACGGTGTCAAATCGTCCTCTGATATTTGCATTGTGTCTATCGTCAAAAATGATTTTATTGATTTGACCTTTGCTGAAGTTTCTTAAGGCAATAGCTACAACATAAGGAAGTGCAATCCCCAGTGTAACTAGAGGGTGTGTTAGAATATCAAACACAATACCTTTTAGAGTGGTAATAAGTACGATATATGCCAATGCTCCTATCAATTTAAAGTAATTAACTGACATCGTAAATTTATTTTTTCGATTAGCTAATAACAAACCAATACATACATAAACTACCAGTAATATCAGGGCGATAATATGAATCGTCTTTGTTGAAACATTGAGAATATTGTTTGCTAATAACAGAACTGAAGTGGCTGTTATAAATATGATTTCAAGAAAATAAATACTTTCAGCAAACCATTTCATCAGCAACATGAACATTAATTTATTATTTTTCAAATAGATACCTTCTTTCTACCT
>OBUW01000736.1_pt1 | contig 12667 bp, 9 predicted proteins | sample 1475761 | NCBI WGS metagenome assembly OBUW01 (sample SAMEA2579908, study PRJEB22360) | human gut metagenome | biome: human gut; feature: human-associated habitat; material: faeces | place: Denmark | collected 2008/2010
CTACTTTTCCTCTTTTATTTTGTTTTATTTTGTTTTTGTTTTTTTATTTTAAATAATAAATAGTAAACAATAAGCGGCAGTAGTGGTGGTGGTGATGGTGGTTTTTTTTTTTTTTAGAATTTCTTACCATATTTAGCATATATTTCATCTAATGGTTTTAATTCAAACCCCCAATTTTCTTCACCTTCTCTATTAATATAATATTTTTTCAAATCCACTTGATGATAAGGATGATAAGTAGTATTAAACCAAGGAATAACAAATAATAAAGCATGACTATATTGAGAATTTCTATTAGAAATATCTTTATTTCTATCATCTAATTTACTTAAATGTTCATTATAAGGTAAAACTCCTTGACTTAATTTTTGTTTAATTTCAAATCGATCTAATTTAACTTCTCTAGAATTTTCTCTCCAACCAAGGAATCTTTGACTTGATTTAACATAATTTAAACAAAATCCTCCGAAAAATCCAAGTAATGTAGATACTCTTAATGTAACTGGATTAACTACACTTGGTTTTAATCCTTTACCTTGACTAGGAACAATTTTTTCCCATAATTTCATCCCAAGTGGGAATGATGCCGTAATGACAGCCCAATTTACATAATCGGAAAATCGGAAATATGAAACAACTCTAGTGAAATATGGATCTCCATCAATTAATTCATAATCACTATTTAATGGTGGAGCTCTCACTGGTTGATTAGTAGCTGTATATGACATGATCTAAGTAAATAACTTGGGTTCTACCTTCGTCTTCTTCTTCTTCTTCTTCTTGGTGCAATTGTTTTGTTCAAAAGTCCAGTAATTTTTTTTTGCTCAACATTTGATTGGTACAAGTAAGGTAGTGTAATGAGTTCCAAAAAAAATAAAAAAAGACTACCTACTCTTTTTCCATATGGTAGCACTATAGAAAATTAATTAATTAATGGCAGGGTGTAGGCAGGGTGTAAGGTAGTACGTACATACATACTATATCAATCCTATCCAGTGAGCACTACTCTTCCGTAATCGGACTATCGCCACGTTACTGAGACTCGGGTATAGATACCCTCCTTGACGCCCTTGTCGTCGTCGACTACTTCTATAGGCTTTCTATATACTACACTAGAGCAAATACACGCTTTTCAGCGTTACGTAACCATCACACAGGGTGTAAGGTAAGGTAACAAAGAAAGCAACTACAATCCTATACAGGACTCTCTTAATCCTTCCTTCAATGTCTGACTACTGAGTATTATCACACCACCACCAGGGTCGGGTATAGATTACTTTCCTGGATGCTCTCCTGAACGCTGTTGTCGTCGTCGTCTATTCTAAAGTAATTTTAAAATACTCGGCTAGAAAATACAAGCTATTAACCTAGTTTAAGCATTACGCAGGATCGTATCTGCAACAGCACCAAACCCATGCTGATTTCTCTTTACTCATTTCCTCCTCTTCCTGCTGCTCTCTGATTACCAAGTATAGTCATAATAGCACTAGATTTACTTATTTTGGTGTCCTTGTCGTCTACTACTACTACTACTACTACTATTATATACATGTATACACATAATAGGTAGAAAAACTATGAGCTATTTACATAGTTTCAAGATTGCAAATTAAGGGTTGAGTTAATGTAGACAAGAATTGGAAAATTATTAGTTTGTAAGAATGAGGGTACGGGCAGTATTAATTAATAGTCATATTATAATTATTATATTACTATTTGTGGGAGTAGAGGGGAAGAGGGGGTGGGTGGAGAGGTGGTTTTTCTTATCTCTATTACAACAGTATCTAATATCTACAATTTCAATGATTAGATTTTAAAATTCGATCAGAATATTGAGCAAAATTTTCCATTTCATTAACCATTTCATCTAAATTTGGTTGAATGAAAACTGCCAAAGTATTTCTAGCAATAGATTTACCTTTATTATTGTTACCACTTTTAACAAAATGAGGTACAGCTTTAAATTTATTTTTTGATACTTGTTGTAAAGTTGAACCTGATTGGAAAGCTAAACAATCATGAGGAATATTAATTTTAATAATTTTATCATTTTGACGATTTTTAATATATAATCCTGAATCAGGATCTAGATCAGGAGAAGAATTGTCAAGAACAACAGCAGCAGCAGCAGCAGCATGGTGTGGGTTTAATCCTTTTGATTCATCAATATATAAAGCTGATGTTAATCCTGTCAAACAAGAATGATCTAAATGTTCACCACACCAATTATCATCAGACAAGGCTTCAGCCTCGAGATCTGTGAGGTTGTTGTTATCCTCCTCCTCCTCCTTCTCCTCCTCCTTGTTGTTGTAGTTGTAGTTGTAGTTGTAGTTGGGGAAATAATGTAATAATCTTGCTTTTGTACAAGTTGAATTCTGAACAATTTTTGTTAAATAATCATTTGAAGGATAATCATTTGGATAATGTGATTTAATATATTTATCACAATTAATAGCCACTGATTCTGATATTGAAATTATTAAATTACATAAATTTTTCAAATTTTGTTTAAATCCTATTAAACCAGAATTTTCATCTTCTGGCGGCCAAATATTCTTCATTGTATAAGTTAAATGATTTGGAAATTTATCAATTAATTCTTGTGGAGGTGACTCAAGTTTATCATCTTTATAAAAACTACAATTAATATAAAATGATCCTTTTTTATCATCAGGTATTGAGTAGTTATTATTATTATTATTATTATTATTAGTTTGTCGTAATTTCTCTTTACCACATGACCAACCCGTTAACCAATAATTTTTTTCACATTCTAATGATTTCAATTGATCAGTTGGTAAATTAGCTAATTTAGATGCACTAATTAAAACTTTTTTTCTTAATTCAACGAATTGAATTGGTAAATCTTTAATAATTATTATACCTAATGAATTAGGTCCAAAAGCTTTTTCTAAAATTTCATCTTTTAATCCAGGGTATCCTTCATCTGTTTTCAAATCATTTAATGAAACTATTATTGGTGAATCACAAGACATTAAGTAAGTAAGTGGACGTGGACGTGGACGTGGACAAATTTGATATGTAGTGATGGAAATGTTATGAAATAGATTTTTACCTTGAATGGAAGATGTGAGTAAAAAAAAATAGAAGTGGGGGCGGGGGGCGGGGGCGGGACAGAACCGATTTTTTTTTACTACCATTGTTATGTAATAAGTACACTGCCAATTGGTTAATTGTCGGCTAATTGTGGGAGAGAGGGGGGGGGAGGGAAGAGAATACGCAGTTAAGGACTAAGAATATTTAAACAATGGCAAAATAAGAAAAACTAACAACCAAAAACCATAAAGCGTCAGTCGTCAATCAATTAATCAACAATTATACATCACAGTATCACATTTCTTACAATATTATCTTTAATTTATCATCATAATCATCATCATTTAATCAATAAAGTCAGTTCTTCCAAACAATTATACAATTCTAGCCTAGCCAAACCTAAACCTAAACCTCTTTTTCTTATTTTCAAGTAAAGTTTGAATTTTTTCAGGAATATGCCAATCCGTTTAGTCGATTATAATGAAGATAACGATAGTGATGACTATGATACAACAACAAGTAGAAGAACTACTGATTTTGAACTACTATCCAACAATAATATTAATATTACCACTGATAAACCATTTATGGTAAGATTAATCAATAGTATAAGATGTTTTAATATTCCTTTAATAAATTTCATAATATTATTGATTTTAATAATTTTTTTAATTAAATTAACTACTAAATATACTAATCTTTATATGAAAAATTCATTAATTACAATAATTGTTACTAATTTGGTATTATATGGGATTTCGGAAACTTTAGCTCAACTGATATTAATTTATCGTCATGATCAACCAATGATTAGTTTTAAATTGCGAGAAGAAATTAGATTAGAAGATGAAGACGAAGACGAAGACGAAGACGAAGAAAGAGAAGAAATAGGGGATCCTACTATTGAGTTGACGTATTTTCAATTTAATAGATTAGCAGGATTTATGTGTTGGGGTTTCATAATGGGATTTTTCCAATGTTTATGGTATAAATTTTTACAAATTTATTCAATTCCACAAGATCCTAAATTTATAGAAGTTTTACGTAAAGTTATGACTGATCAATTTTTATTTTCACCAATTTCATTGTTTTGTTTTTTCACATTTGGTACAATTATTTTGGAAGATAAAACTTGGAATGATACAGTTAATAAATTGAAACGAATTTATTTAAAAACTTTAATAATTAATTATACGGTTTGGTTCCCCATTCAATTTTTCAATTTTTTAATAATTCCAAGAGATTATCAAGTACCTTTTAGTTCATCAATTAGTGTATTATGGAATTGTTATTTATCAATGAGAAATTCCACCAGTTAAAAAAAAAAAAGAAACAAACAAACAAATTTCAACAACAAAAACTAAACAAAAACTAAAACTATATAGTATATATATATATATAATTCATATAATTCAAATAGTTCAAATATACATTCCTGAATTTGAAGGACGATTAACATTTCTAATTGCATTAGATATATTATTTAAAAATTTATCACCATAATTATCACCATCATGATTTTTCAAATTTAAAAATTGAATTAATATATAACAAATATTAATAATTGTTTCATTATCAAAAATTTCATAACCTGGTGAACCTTCACAATTCAAAAATAATATAATGATATTAATATTATTAAATAAATCTAATTGAGATGTAATTGATGCCGTAATTCCACTAAAACTATGAGGTGGAGCCAAATCAGGAATTTGATCTAAAATGGAAAAACCATGGGTGTTTGTTGGATTGATTTTATTGATGATTAATTTATTGATGGTTTCACTATTATTATTTAGTTGACAAGGAGTTAAAACAATCCAATTTAAATTATTAATCCATTCATTTAATGTGATGGAAATTTTTCTTGATAATAAATTATAAAGTTTTGTATTCATAAATCTTGGGAAAGTTATAATTGCCACCCCATTGGAATTGGAATTGGAATCCTCGTCGATATCGACATCCCCATCCTCAACCTCATTGTTGCTATACATAATAGGAATGGTTAATTCAGGATAAAATCTATTATTTAAATTTTCTCGTTTATTAACCGTCCGATACAATTGATCACCATAATTATAATCCATATCAGTATTATGATTATTATCATTTGTATTGCCATTCCCATGTTCAATTTCAGCTTGAATTTCTCGTTCTTTTCTAATTCTTCTATTAGTAGTAATATTATTTGAAGAATCATGAAGATATAAATCAGGAAATTCAATACTAATTGATCCAATTGATTTAACTAGTCCTAATTTAATTAATTCAGTTTGTATTATTGAAAGATTTGGTGGAAGTATAATTATTGATTTAATCTTATTGGCAGTACCACTAGCATTAGCATTGGTACTAGTAACCATATTATTATCATTCAATTCAATGGTTATAGTTGGTTGATAATCTTGATTTCCCACCATTCGCAATTGTTTATAATATTCATCTTCATCAGATTCATCTTCATCAGTCAATATATGACGAGAAATTCTTGGATCAGTAATTGGCATCTTCTAAAAAAAAAATGAATAAAAATTGAATGAATGTTAGTTTTTATAATAATAATTTGTGTGCAAAAAAAAAAAATGAAAGAAAGAAAGAGGATGATAGTAGTTATTAATGATACTTACTATTGTTGTGTAATTGTTATAATTGATAATTAGTAAAAGATAATAATAAAAAGGAAAAGAAGAAGAAGAAGAAGAAAAGGAAAGGAAAGGGAAAGGGTCTTGTGTTTTGGGAGTTTGCCCCCCCCCCTTGAATTTTGAGTTCGGTATTTATAGAATTTTTTTTTTTCCATTCATTCGGCACTTTGCTTTTCCCTCGCGGTCTGCTCTGCTCTATAAATTTTTAATTTTCATCTTTCCACCCACAACAACAATAACAACAATAACAAAGAGAAAATAGAATTGTGTGTTGGATCTGGTGATAGTTTTTAAATTACTTTTAAATTTAGTTTATTGATCACTTTTATGAGAGAATTAGTAGCTAAAGTAGAAGAAGTAGGAAATAGAAATTAGGGATTAGGGATTAGGGATTAGGGATTAGGGATTAATTAATTTCCGAAAGTATTAATTAATTAATTATTATCTGTTGTTGTTGGTGTTGTGTATTCAACTTAAATTTAGGGATTAGCTAAATATGCATAGAACATATATAATTCATTTATTAGCGAATCGAATCGAATCGAATGGAATCGAATAATAATATTAATATTAATAATAATAATAATAATTTTTTAGTTAGTCAGTTAATGCATGTATACATACACCTAAAAAGTTTTGTCATATTTGGCATTGATTTGAATTCACCATTCCCCCCCCCCTCCCCCCTGAAATGAATTGAAATTGACATTGAGGCGTATAATAATTTCCTCCGCCTCGACCTTCCCAACAACAACAACAACAACAAATCAGTCAATCAATTAATTAATATATCCGATTTAATTCCCCCCCCCTTGGAAATTTTAAGGGTACTAAAAGAAATGTGTAACTTCATGATTAAGTCCTATAAAGACAGGGGAGGGGGGGGGGAGGGGTCAAATCAAAGTCACGTGACATGGCCCCAATTCGCATCAAGTATTTATATAGGTTTATTTTTATTGTTTAATTCAATTAAGAAAAATCAACATGTTTAATTGAATAGGGGGGTTAATAAGTCAGTGAATTTTGGAATTTTGGAATTTTGGAATTTTGGAATTAGGGTGAATTAGGGTGAATACATTGTTGTAGTACATACTTACTTTGCAGCTTAATTAATTGTTGATTGATTTAAATCATACGATTCAATTCAATTCAATTCTTTTTTTTTTGTCTCGTTCAATTGGTTTCACCCTTTGTTGCGTAAACGAAGGAAAATATTTTTCTTCTTCTTCTTCTTCTTTTATTTCTTCTTCTTACCGCAACTTTAATCATTCTACAAGAGGGGATATACATATAACAAACTTCTTATAGTATTCAATACTTACTTCCTTACTCCTATCCTCGTATCCACTTACCAATTAATCACCTAAATTGAAAAAAAATGCTGCTGCTGTTGTTGTTATTATCACGTACAATCAAACACAATTCCATACCAATTAAAAAACCTTTATTTACATTTACACCAACATCCACATCCACATCCAGATCTATTTCTACTTCTACTTCTTCTACTTGTAATATCATCCGTTATTATCATTCTCAAGATCATATAAATATTAATACTATTGATAATAATTATAAAATTGATGATCAAATATTAACTACAGCAATTAAATATATTCCTGAATATGGGTTTCAATCTCAATGTATTACTAAAGCCATTAAAGAATTGAAATATCCTGATTCAATGAATTCTCTTTTCACATTTAAAAAAAGTGAATCTAATCAATCATTGGAATTGCAATTAATGATTCATTGGTTAAAATTACAACGGTATAATTTAGAAAAATATATTGAAAAAAATCCAACCCCAGGTAGTAGTAGTAGTAGTAGTACCCTGTATGAGGATAGATTAATTGAATTAATTAATGTTCGATTATCTTATAATAAACCGATTTTAAATCAATTAAAAACTACGGGAATCAGTCAATTAATCTTACCTTATAATTTAACTCAAGGATTAAATGAATTATATTTATTAAGTGATGATTTAGCTTTTTATCTGGGAGATGAATCTAATGATTTTAGTTGGTATAGTAAACGATTAAGTATTGCTTCAATTTATGTTAGCTCAGAATTATTTATGTTGAATGATAATACAAAAGATTTTCAATTGACTCAACGGTTTATAAAACAAAGAGTTTATGATTTGAAAAAATTAAGTGATGGTTATAATAATATTGAACAATGGTTGGGATTTAATGGTATTAGTTTTATTAATTTAATTAAATCTCAATTAACCAGAGGTTAAACTTAGAAGTTATTACATAGAAGTTGTTGTACACAATAAACAAGCAAACAAATAAGCAAACAAATAAACAAACAAATAAACCTATTAAATATACTTATATACATATACATATACATATATATATATATATATATATCTTTTTGATGGTTCTTATTGTTTAGTTATTATCATTTCAATTTGCATTCTTTTCTCTTTCAATGTTTTAGTTTGAATCAGTAATTGTTGTTTAATTCCACGAATAATTTTATCTTGTTCCTTAATTTTAGTTTCAATAGATTCAATTTCACGTTCAATAAATTCAACTCTTTTTACAACATTTAAATAAGCTTCATCATGATCTTGTGGTAATAAAACTGGTCCAATTAATTTATAAATTCTATAACCTTGTTCATCACCTTCAAATTGTTCTCTAGTATCTTCTTCTGTGGGTTGTTGATTTAATTCATCAAATTCTTGTTTAACAATTAAACTCTCTTGATATTGAGTTTCTAATTGAGTTCTGAATGATACTAATTGATTGGATTTAATTTGATGTTGTGAATATTGAAGTGATAAAAGGTCAAGTTTCCGTTTAAGCAATTTAAACTCTTCAAGTTGTTCACGTGGTGTTGATGGTGGTGGTGGTTGATGAATATTAATCGAATTAATCGACATTATTTAAGGAATGAAGGAATAAAGTCTTTCTTTTTTAAAATTGAAATTAAAGAAAAAGAAAAAGAAAAAGAAAAAGAAAAAGAAGAAAAGTAATAACTATATTGGAAAGGAAAGGAAAGGAAAGATTTATGAATCGGTATATATATATAATTAGAAACAAAGTTTAAGGGATCGGGTGAAGAAGAAGAAAACAAAAAAAAATCAATCGATTCAATAATTTAGTCGTGTCAAATTGCTCAAAATGAAAATAAAGCGACAAAAATTTCATCGTCATACGAAAAACTTGGCCAATAACTTCTTCTTCTTCTTCTTCCTTATTCTTCCATATTCTTCTTCCTTATTCTTCTACCTCCCTCCCCCTCCCCCCATCCCCTATTCTTTTTGACCTCGTTAATACTTACTTGTAATAATTTATATCACCACCATTAACTCAACAATAACAACAATCAGCTAATACCAGTTAGGAACCCCTTCTTCTTCTTTCTTTTCTGTTTATTCTGTTTATTCTAAATTTAACTTAACTTAACTTAACTTAACTTAACTTAACCGACAATTATGTACAATTGGCAAAAAAAGAAAGAAGGATATATATATATATATGCAACACCTATTTACCTACCTACCAACTACTACTATTACAATGCTAATAAATCTTGCAAAAAGAAGGGGGGGGGGGGGGACACTCAATGAGCCACTCCCCCCCTCCCCTCCCCCCTAATGGTGTATTCTATCCTTTTTTATTCTTTTTATTCGGGAAAAATATTATTATCATTTTCATTAATAATGATTTCTGTAACTTGAACTTTATATCTTCTATTATTATTATCACCTCCATATCCTTCCATTTCTTCATAATCATTGATATAAGTGTTGTTCGTTTCTTCTTCTTCGGGTTCTTCTTCGGGTTCTTCTAATTCATCATTTGAATCAATTGAATCTATCAGCATAGCATCACTATTAATTTCATGATCATCATGTTGGTCATCCTCGTCATTGTGGAAAATAATTGAATTAGTATTTGATTCTTCCTTCTTCTCCTTATCAGTGTTGTTATTGTTGTTTTCATTTTCTTCCATATCTATATCCATACTAACAACTTCCTCCTCCTCCTCCTCTTCCTCTTTGTTATCTTCCTCTTTCTTCTCCTTCTCTTCTTCATCTTCAACAATTATTGCATTGTCATTATCAATACTATTTCTTTTATCTTTATGATTATGGTTATTCTCAACAATACTGATAAGTCTAGGTCTCATAGGATGATAACTACTATGTCTTCTAAAACAATCACCCTCAACAACAACAACATCATCATCATCATGGTCATTTTGTACAATCATCTCAGACCCTTTCTTATTCTTATTCTTATTCTTCTTCTTATTCTCCTTTTCTTGTTGTTGTCTTTGTTGTTTCTTTAGTCTTAATAATCGTGTTTTTTCAATAGCCAAACTTCTCAGTTGTTGGAAAGGTGTAGCAAATAAATCTTGATTAAATATAAATCCTTGACATTCTTTTAATGAAATAATACTATACGCCGCGTTTCTCTTAGTTGTTGTGGTATAATAATAAGGACTTTCATAAACTTGGAAAATTTCATTTTGAATCATTGATTTTGATAAAAAAGAATTACGTCTATACCATGGAGATGAAGAATTAGCAAATGATGAATTTCTTCGTTTGATCATTTTTGGTTTTGGTCTAGCATTAGAAGAGGAAGTGGTGGTTGTGGTCGTCGTGGTCGTCGTGGTCGTCGTGGCCATGGTGGCCGTGGTGGTCGTGGTGGTTGATAAATTTGGTGATAAGGATTTACCGTGTCGATGATGGTTGCGATTTCTTATTGATGATTTTGATTTACGTCTAGGTTTGTTAGATAGGAAGGTGTTATTATTATTATTATTAGTGATAGGGCTATTATCAGTTGTTGTGGTTGTGGTTGTTAAGTGATTTTTTACCATGATATGATAATTATTATATATACTGATCTTACTTTTCCTATTAAAAGTTAAGAAATAAATTGGTTTATTGGTAATTAGTAACTAAAATAAAAGTTGAATAAAAAAAAAAAAAGGGGTGGGAGGGAATAAGAAGTTGTAGTAGTTGTATATGGGTATCGTTTAAGTCTTGTGATAATAAATGTAATGAGTAAAGAGTAAAGAGTAAAGTAAATAAGAAAATAAGAAAATAAAAAATGTAAATGTGTCTTATGCGAATTCTTTACTTTTACTTTATCTTCCTTGGTGTTTGTTTGTAGTAGTTGCTCTTATTGTTTGTTGTATAGGAGTAACTGTGTGTGTGTGTGTGTGTATGACACAATAATAAAACAGTACTCACTCACTCACATTAAGTAATTATGTGTCATCAGAATGATTCATTATCATCCCCTATTTCCTGCTCCTGCTTCTGCTCCTGTTCCACTTCCGCCCCCCCCCCCCCCCCCCCGTTTCAAGTTTCAAATTTCAAACTTAAAATAAAATAAAATAAAAACGATGAAACATAAATCTGTTTATATATAATTAAGATTAAGATTAAACGACACGAGGAGGGGGGAAGGAGGGGATATAAGAAGGAAAATTGAATATTTTAAAAAACAATTAATTATAGGTACGAATTGTCTATTCATTTCAAAATAAAACTGTGGATATATCGTCTTCCTTAACTTTTTGGTATAGTTCCCTTCTCTCCTTTCCTTATCTTTCTATATATTTTTTTTTTTAGTAAATGTCGCAAAAGACAATTTATTCTTGCTGTTTTGTGATTGTCGCAAAATTGGATTTTTTGAAATTAAATTTTAGAATCACGTGCAAGTGTCATAAAAAATTAACGATATCTATTCACACCAAGAAGAAACCAGAAACCAACTACAACTACAACACATACACACATACACATACATATATATATATAATAAAATCTACTGACCAAAGCATTGATCTAATATTAAAAATAAATTCATATACTCATTAAATTAAACATGTATATACAAGGTGGGGCCCAGTGTTTTACTTTGCCTTTTTTTTTTTATTGTTGTTTCCAAAACAATAGAGTAATTATTCTCCCTTAAACGAAAGTTATTTTTGACCATTCTTGGTTAGTACTTTTAATATACCAATTATTGTTATTGATGTTAATGTTGATGTTGTTTCCATATATCCTATTATTTATTATTTAACCTTATCGCATATTCATTGTTTTTCCATTTCCCTTTAAATAAATAAATAAATTCAATTAAATCGTTTCTTTCTGTTTCTGTCATATCTCCCGAAATTGAGTTGAGTTGAGTTGAGTTGAGTTTCGTTACTAATATATTATCATTCTACTTTAATGTTATTCTGTTAATTTCTTTAGTAACGCTTTTAATCACATTGACTTGGTGGCTTTGGCTTTAGCTTTCTCTCTTGTAATAATAATCCATTACTTCGTTGTTTCAATTTCATCATAACGTATTGTAATCCCTCACGAGAATTTTTAATATTAGTGGAAAATTTTTGATGACTCCATTGTTCAATTTTTTGTTTAAACCCAAATAAATTTGAACTAAATTTCACTTTACTCTCCAAATTTGTCAATCCTCTTCCATCACCATTATCATTATCTTCTTGATGACCCGAATATTTAAGATATTCTTCAACACGAATAAATTTCCGATGATCAAGATTACTAGTATAAGAAATCAATGTTTTATCATGTCGATTAATTATAGTTTTTTCAATAATCCAAGAATTTAAACTATTACCTAATATTGGCTTAATAAAATTTGGTAATCGACCAGTTTTAACTATAAGTCTAGTAGTACATAATTGACCTTGATTATCAATATATGACTCAATAGTATCTATTGATAACACATGTTTAGCATATGGATTAGGATATCTATTAAAATAAGCTAAACTTGTAGTTTCAAAATCAAATTTAAATTGATGTTTATTTTCAAAATAAAGTACCATCAGGAATAGGAATAGAAATAGGATGCCTTTTAATCGTCAATTATAGAAGAGTGGGGGGAAGGAGGGAAAAAAAAAAGTATTTGTTGTGATGTTTAACTTCTTCTATGGGGGGGGGGGGGGAA
>OBUW01000737.1_pt1 | contig 12658 bp, 10 predicted proteins | sample 1475761 | NCBI WGS metagenome assembly OBUW01 (sample SAMEA2579908, study PRJEB22360) | human gut metagenome | biome: human gut; feature: human-associated habitat; material: faeces | place: Denmark | collected 2008/2010
CGGATTTGAAGCGGGGTGTGTGCCCGCGCGCTCGCGCGCCCCCGCCATAATCGAGGTCATGCTGCACATAAGGCGGCGCGCCGACAGCGACGAAACCGTATGGGCCTGCACGCGACGTACCCTGATCTGCCTGCTGGTTGCGGTCATGATCCTGACGCCCAGCATCGTATCGTCCACGCATAACCGTGCGATCAACGCCACCGATGTGGTGATCGCCGTCGACGTGACCGGCTCCATGGCGGTCAAGGATGCGCAATATGGTTCCGACGAGCTGCAAACCCGATTGGATGTGGCCAAGCAGGCGGTGAAGGACATCACCGGCCTGTACCCGAATTCCAGTTTCGCCGCGGTGCGTTTCGGCGCCAGCGGTACGTTGGATGTTCCATTGACCCCTGATTCCAAGGCGATTGACAATTGGGCCGACACCCTCGCCCCGGAGGCGACCTCCGTTTCATCCGGCTCCACGCTTGACGTTCCGATCGATCAGCTGTTGTTGACCTGCAAGTCAATTCATGAGCAACATCCCGATGATGCCATCGTGATGTATCTGATCTCCGATGGCGAACAGACCTCCTCGAAAACCCGACGCACCTTCTCCTCACTGCGACGATATCTCAACGATGCGTTCACCGTGGCGGTCGGTAGCGAACAAGGAGGCCAGATTCCCGTCACGGTCGATGGCGTGGGCGAAACCGATCAGCAATGGGTCACCGATCCGGAAACCGGCCAGCCGGGCATATCCCGCATGAATGCGGATACCATGAAGACCATCGCCGATGAGCTCAGCGGTACCGCCCTGCAACTGAACGCCTCGAACACCATGAGTTCCGGCATGTCGAAAGAAGCCTCGAGCCAATGGCGCATCTCGCAGACCGCCAAGCAGCGAACACGTGTCACTCCCTTGGTCTGGCCATTCGCGATTGCGGTGGCATTCTTGTTATCCTGTGAGCTCGGCGCATGGCTGGCGTCATCAAGGAGGTTGCTATGAATGCATCATCCCCGCGTAAGGCGCGCGCCTCATTGCCGGTACGCGTCGCACTGATCGTCATCGCCGTGGCGTTGGTCGCCGTCGCGGCGCTGGCCGTCGTGAATCTCGTGGCCGCAAACCAGTACAATCAGGCCACGCAAAGTCTGATTGAAAACATCAAGACCAGTCAGTCGCAGACTCCCGACCTCGACAAACTGAACGCGCAACAACAGCAAACGGACGCGCAATTCCGGGATGCCGCTTCCGTCGGGGCGCTGCTGCTGCCGCAGCTGCGTGAGGCGATCAAGCATAACAGTGCGGTATCCGAGCAATTGACCAAACGCACGCTCAAAACAATCAAGGCAACGAGCGATCCTCAGAATTCCGACACAAACGTCCAGAACGAGTCCTCGCAGAACGATACGGACAAACAGCAAAGCGGCGGCAACCTGACCGAGGAACAACGCAAGAAGGTGGAGAAACTCCTTCAGCAGAACACGCAATCCACATCGCCTGATTCGAGTGATGAATCATCCAAAGGTTCGGCCGCCAACCAGGATTCGGATTCATCTTCGACCCAGACCAAACCATGGTGACGGAATCCGGTCGGAATTGACTTATCCACCGCATTGCCGGCGCGTTTCCGTTGTCTTTTCAACGATGACACGCCGGCATCGTGTTTTTCTCGCGTCCTTCGACCACCGACCCCATTTTTCCTGCACTCCTCATCGTGCATACGTGTTCAATGACACCATGAACACATCACTTGCATACAGCGCATCCGGCACGGTCGCGAATCCTCCGTTGCCGATGGGGTCCGTCGCTCCGCCCGGTACAACATGCCGGTGCCGCGCCGGCATACGGATCAGTCAGAATCTTGTCGATATGCGAATCAGATCATGCAGCGCGGGCCTCGACCAGCTTGAGTCCACGCTTGCACGCAGCGAGTTGACGGATTGGAACGGTACCGCAGCGGAATCCTTCCGTAGTCAGCTTACGGAACTGCATCGCCTATCCACCACCCTGAAGGAAGCGTTGCGAACCACTTCACGTACGCTGTGGTCGGTAGGTGCGGCATGAGTTGGCAGGTCACATCCACCATCAGCGGAGGTCGCAGGTATTCGACCGCCGACTACAACCAATATCTTGGCGTCGCCACCGCCCTGTCGGACGCTTCCCGAACATATGCGGTCATGTCGAACACATGGAATGCAACGGTACTGCAGCTTCAAGCCCAGCGTTACGGCACGCCCTTCGCCGCAGCGCTCGGCGGAAACGGCATCATCTGCAACGGGGACGACCATATATCGTTCCCCTACGATCGAATCATCAAACGTTGCGCCGAACATGCAAGCGCCTGTAACGTCATGGCGGAAAAGCTCACATGGCTCGCCGATTTGGTCATCAGGGCGCACTCCCTGTATGCCCAGGCGGATGACCGCAACCGGCGCATACTCAATGAATTGCTCCAGGCCACGGTTACCACATTCCCGAAGGAGTCGCTTGCAGCGGCCGGCCTCCTTTCGCTCGGAGGCTTTGTCTTTGGCTCGGCGAAAGAAGGCGACCCCAATGGAATCCATGCATTGGATTCGCTGGATTGGGCGCAGGAAGGACTGATGAGCGGCGCCGGTTCCGCCATTGCAGGTCTCGGCGGATTGCGCGGGCTCTTCCATACCGATGAGGTCAATATCGCGGCCAAGCGCATCGCCAAGGTCACGGCACCCGGATATGACCTCATTCAAGGCAATGAGCTCAGCGTCACCCAAGTGCATGCCAATGCCACCGTGGTGCGCGAATCGCACAGTGTGGCCGATTCCATGGAGGATCTGCGGCGGCTTGCCGAAGAACGCCTCGGCACAATCGATCTTGGCAGCGGCTTGGACTACGGCACCATAGCCATTTCCAAATACCGCAGAAAAGATGGATCCAACGCCTGGCTGGTCACGATTCCCGGAACCGACGGCAAACCGGATTCGCCGTTCGGATGGCCGCAGAACGTGGAACTCATGAGTTCGGATTCCCAGCAACGCATGCAGGCCGATAGTGCCCGCATGGTGGCCGAAGCCATGGAACGGGCAGGCATCGGTCCGGACGAACCGGTGGCGATGATCGGTCATTCCCAAGGCGGCATCGTTGCGGCCACGCTTGCTTCGGATCTCAAGGATGCATACGACATCGAACATGTGGTGACCGCCGGTTCCCCCGTGGCCAACCATCCGATTCCCGAAAGCACATGGGTCACCAGCGTGGAAATGGATGACGAACTGGTCGCAGCCTTGGACGGCGCGGTCAATCCGAATACCGAACACTGGCTCACCGTACGGGGCACGGTCAGCCAGACCTCTGACGACGGCTCTCTCTTCACCGGTACCGAAGTGCAGGATGCGCCCGACACCAAGGAAATCACCCATTGGCTCAAATACCATCAGGCAGCCTATCGAAATGCCTCCGATATGGGATCGGCCGCCCTGGAAAACCACGAACGGCATTTCCGCAACGTCATCGACGGCGATCTGGAGGAAGTCACCTACTGGCAAGGCCGTATGAGCAAGTGAGCTCCTCGCGGGCGTGTCATCGGCAACCGGCGAGCGGACACCGACGGAATCTCGTTTACGGCTAAAAGTATGCTGTACAACATGAATCTTACTGACATCTCCCCTGCAATTGCCCTGACCCCCCTCGATGGCCGCTATCATCAGCAGACCGCCCCCCTCGTCGAGTATCTGAGCGAACCTGCGCTCAACCGCGAGCGCATGCGCGTGGAAGTCGAATGGATGATTCTGCTTGCCAATGGTTTCGAAGGCAACGGTTTCAAGACCATCGTTCCCGGTATCAAGCCGCTTACCGATGAGGAGCAGGCGTTTTTGCGCGCCATTCCGGAGGATTTCGGCGCCGAAGGCATCGCCCAGCATGCCGCCCATGAGGCCGTGACCCACCATGACGTGAAGGCCGTCGAGTATTACATCGACGATCAGCTCGACAAGGCGGCAGAAACACTCGGTCACGAGACGCAGCTCACCGAACTCAAGACCTTGGTGCATTTCGCCTGCACGTCCGAGGACATCAACAACCTGTCCATTGCCCGTTGCGTGAAAAACGGTATCGAGAACGTATGGCTGCCGGGCGCGCAGGCCATCGTCGACCATCTGGCGGAAAAGGCCGAGGAATACCGTGACAAGGCCATGCTGTCGCTGACCCACGGCCAGCCGGCCACACCGACCACGTTGGGCAAGGAACTTGCGGTGTACGTGTACCGCCTGAGCCGTCAGCTCAACAAGGTCAGGAATCAGGAATACCTCGGCAAGATCAATGGTGCGACCGGTACGTTCGGAGCCCATCTGGCGGCCTGCCCGGGTGTGGATTGGGTTGCCGTGTCCCGCGAGTTCGTGACCAACCGCATGGGCCTGACCTGGAATCCGCTGACTACGCAGATCGAATCCCACGACTGGCAGGCTGAGCTGTACGGTACCATCAGCCACACCAACCGTATCCTGCACAATCTGTGCGTGGACGTGTGGATGTACATCTCCCGTGGCGTGTTTGCCCAGGTCCCGGTCAAGGGTGCCACAGGCTCCTCCACCATGCCCCATAAGGTCAATCCGATCCGCTTCGAGAACGCCGAGGCCAATCTGGAGATCTCCTGCTCGCTGCTCGACACCCTGTCCGCCACACTGGTCGAATCCCGCTGGCAGCGCGATCTGACCGACTCCACCACGCAGCGCAACATCGGTTCGGCCCTGGGTTACTCCGTACTGGCACTGAACAATCTGATGGGCGGACTGAATTCCATCCATCCGAACGACATCGCCATCCAGGCCGAGCTTGACGCCAACTGGGAAGTGCTGGGCGAGCCGATCCAGACCGCCATGCGCGCCTGCGAGCTGGCCGGCCTGCCGGGCATGGACAAGCCCTATGAGAAAGTCAAGGAACTGATGCGCGGCCATGAAATCTCCCAGGATGCCGTCGAGAGGTTCATCGACGAGCAGTCCTTCGACGAGGCCACTGCGGCACGTCTGAAGGCACTGACTCCGGCCACGTATACCGGTGTGGCCTCTCGACTGGTCGATTTCGCCCGCTGATCCGGTTCACGTACGGTCATAAGCCTCTTGGGGCGGTTGCGTTTCCCCCGCAGCCGCCCCAAGTTGTATCATCGAAAGCGATGACGGCAGCAGTCACCGTCTTTGTCTAACCGTATGTATGGAGCATGTCATAGTGTCTCACGCCCCCGCCGCCAGCAAGCATGAAGTGCGCATCGATGATATTCCGCCGCGTCGTAGCCGGGATTTCGCAGATCTGTTGCACGCCGGATTCGCATTGATCATCGCAGTGGTGGTCATCCTGTTCTCGATCTACCTGCATGGCACGGCCTCCGGCGTCGAGTCGGACGTGCGCTCGGCCAGTCACGCGGTGAGCTGGCTTATGGACGTGCCGGCTTCCCTGCTGCAGCAACTGGCCATCGTGTTCATTGCCGTCAGCGTACTGCTGCAGCTGCTGATTGCCAAGGAGTGGCTGCAGAGCGTGACCTCGGCCATCGCGTTGATTCTTGGATTCTCCGCTGTCTGGGGCGTGTCTGCACTGATTACCGGCACTCGCAATACGCTGCTGATCGCCTCCCTGTTTTCCAACGGCACGGTTACCGGCACCGGTCTGCTTCCTGATTTCTATGCGGCCATGGCCGCGTTCCTTACCGCCGCGGGCCCAAGACGCACACGATCCGCCGTGAAATGGGGATGGAACGTCCTCTATACCGTGGCGGTGCTGTTGGTGGTGCTGTCGTGGAATTCCGTAGCCGGAGTGCTGGTCTCGTTCGCGGTCGGCCGTATCATCGGCATGCTGATTCGTTTCGCCATCGGTACGCAGACCAACGGAGCATGGGGTTCGCAGGTGGTGCAGTCGTTGCGTTCCATCGGCATCGATGTCGCTTCTCTGTCACGCCGTCTCGATTCCGGTGCCGATTCGGGCATGCTGCAGGCCATTCTCGATGACGATCTCATCGAAAACTCCCGCATCTACGATGCCGTTGACGCCAACGGCGACCGTTTCATCGTATCCGTGCTCGACAATCAGGTGCATGTCGCCGGATATCTCAATCAGCTGTGGCAATGGATTCGGCTGACCGGCGTGTCCATGCGCCGGGACCGTTCCTCCATCGACGCCATCCATCATCATTACGCCATGTTGCTGGGACTGCATAACGCCGGTCTCGTCGCGCCGGGGGTCTATGGCGTGGCCGACAACGGCGAATCCTCGATTCTGGTGTTCCGTTCCGGCCGCATGCCTTTGGAATGCAATCTCAATACCATGAGCGACAGTGACATGGAACAGTTCATGGCGTATCTGGACAAGGCCCACCGCCATGGCTTTACCCACCGTCGCATCACGCCGAACACGCTTTCGCGCATGGAGGACGGCACTCCGGTGATCGCCGGCTGGCAGAATGGCGACTACGGCAGCAGTGCGCCAAATTTCGCGCTCGACAAGGTGCAGCTGCTGATTGTGCTGAGCGCGCTGAATGGCGTGGATCGTGCCATGGCCTGCGCCCGTCGGACATGGGGCGACGATCGGCTCATCGATCTGGCCCCGTTCGTGCAGAAGGCCGCCGCCCCTGCCGCCACTCGCGCCCTGCCTGGATGGGACAAGCAATTACTGGTGCGGCTTCGCGACCGCATCTCCGCCCTCGCTCCGCAGGAAATGGCCGATTCCATGGAAAAGGTCACGCTTTCGAGATTCAGTTTCCGTTCGTTCATCGCCATCGCACTGCTGGTAGTGGCCGTGTACGTCGTGTTCACGCAGGTTCAGCCGGGTGAGATGATCAAGGCCGTCAAAGAGGCGAATCTCGCCATGGCGTTGGTCTGCGTGGCTCTCGGGTTCGTGGCTTGGTTCGGTTCCGCCATGACGCTGGGCGGATTCATGGATGCCGACAAGCGCAATCCCATCGGTCTGATGTGTTCGCAGATGGCCGCAGGATTCACCGCGGTTTCCATGCCCGCGGGCGTAGGTCCGGCATTCGTCAATCTGCAGTTCCTGCGCAAAAGCGGCTATCGCAATACCAAGGCGACCGCCATCATGAGTGCCGTCTGGGCGGTGCAGGGCGCCACTACGATAGTGTTGCTGTTGGTCATCGGCGTATTCACCGGCCGTAACACGCTTTCCGGCATGATTCCCACCAATACGTTGATCATGGTAATCGCCATCGTTGCACTGATCGTGTCTGCGGGCATGGCGATTCCGCCGGTGCGTCATCTGGTCACGGACAAGTATCTGCCGATCGTCATGTCGTATGCGCGCAATCTGGTGGATGTGCTTACCAGGCCGAAGGAACTGCTTTTCGGCATCGTGGGCGCACTCATTCTCAATATCGGTACCGGTTTGGGATTCTGGGCCGCGTTGCTGGCATTCGGATACCATACGAATCCCGTGGAAACGACCTTTATTTTTCTCTTGGCGAACACGCTCGGTTCCGCAGTGCCGACACCGGGCGGCTTGGGTGCGGTCGAAGCGGCTTTGTCCGTGGCGTTCACCGCCGTAGGGGTTCCTTCCACGATCGCCGTCTCCGCTACTCTCGTCTACCGAATTGCCTTCTACTGGCTACGGATCCCGGTCGGTGCGTTGGCCATGAAGTGGCTTGACAGGCATAATCTGATTTAGAATCGATTCGTGACCGGTCATTTTGGTCCGTTTTTCTAAAAAATCTCGCCAAAACCCTTATAGAATGCGGTTTTCGGCGGTAAGGTGCGCTAATATCGTAATGAACGTGGACATCAGAGTAATCAGGATGTCCCCTGACCCAAGAAGGATGCTTTATGGCATACAACAAGTCTGATCTCGTCTCGAAGATCGCTCAGAAGTCCAACCTGACCAAGGCACAGGCTGAGGCAGCTGTGAACGCTTTCCAGGACGTGTTCGTCGAGGCAATGCAGTCCGGCGAAGGCCTGAAGCTGACCGGTCTGTTCTCCGCCGAGCGCGTCAAGCGTGCCGCTCGTACCGGCCGCAACCCGCGCACCGGCGAGACCATCGAGATCCCGGCAACCTACGGTGTTCGTATCTCCGCCGGTTCCCTGCTGAAGAAGGCCGTCACCAAGTGAGTCTCTGATTCATTGGCGACTGGGGCCCCGACCATGATGGTCGGGGCCCCAGTCGTTTCACGACATTGCAGCGACGGGTTGCGTTTCCTGATTTTCCAGATAGACTTTACATATTAGACATCGTGTCCATATAGACAGGAACCGCCATGGCCGACCAGAGGAAGATCGTAATCAATCAGCTCCATGAGCTCAACATCCTGCTGCTGCATTCCAAACTCAAGGCGACCAGGGCCAGAACGGCACGTCGCGCGGCGGCAACGGTCAGAAACGTCGATGCGGCACGTCGCGGAAGACCCCTCATGCGCCCCATCAAGGAGCAGACCGAATCGGCCCTGCGCATGTTCGACTGCCTGAATCCCGATGAACTTTCCACTCTCAGCGAATACCTGCAGCGTATCATCGACAACACCGATACCAGACTTCTGGACGAGGAGATCACCGAACGACGCAAAGCCATTCATGAGTTTCTCATGCTCGATCGTTCAGGTACGGAGGCACAGGAATGAGCATCGATCAAACAGGCACTCCGGAGCCGAATGATCCGGCTCTTATCCCCATCAGCAAACGTTCGTTGTTCACGCCAAGCGCGGATGTCGCCGTGGAACAGCATTCCGCCACGCCATATGTGTCCCGCACCGCGTATGGCACCGCCATCGTCGAAGGACGATTGACCTCTCCAAGCGCACGCGTGCCGGAAATCATCGCGCAACGGTGCGGCGGCATTACGGTGAAGGGGCATACGCTCAAATCCTTCGCCTATACCACCGATGCAGTGATCATTCGCAATACCAACGCCAACGCCATTCTGGCGGTGTATCCGTTCACCGGGGAGCCGGTGATCACGCAGGCATTGCTGACGGTGGCCCAGATGCCGTTGTTCGTAGGCGTGGGCGGTGGAACCACCACCGGCCCGCGTGTGGCCGAATTGGCCATGGTGGCGGAGATGCAGGGCGCAGCAGGTGTGGTCATCAACGCCCCCGCTCCGGCGGAAACCATCGAAACCACCATGTCCATGATCGACATTCCGGTCATCGCCACCGTTACCGAAGATGACGAAGTCACCGAATGCAAAATCATCGCAGGCGCCGCCATCATCAACGTCGCGGCGGGCGCACGAACCGCACAGGTGGTCTCCAGCATTCGAGAGCACCATCCGGAAATTCCGATCCTGGCTTCCGGAGGCGGCTCCGAGGAACGTATTCTCGCCACCATCGACGCCGGAGCCGACGCCATCACCTGGACGCCGCCAAGCGCCCAACAGATGCAGTCGCAGATGATGGCCAAATACCGCGGCGAAGCCTGAACCTTCCCTCCTCGCATCAGCCAAGATGCCGGATCAGGCGCATACCCCCTCCGGCTTGAACTCAGGCCAGCATATCCATCATCTGCCGGAACCGCTCCGATTCCTCGAAATCGAAGGGATCAAGCAACACCATTTCCGAATGGTGGGGCGACATCAACGTGAGTCTGGTCCAATCACAGGAATACCGGGCACCCTTCGCCTTCGCCTCCCGCACGAATCTGCCCCGTAAAGCCGCACGGGTATCGTCAGGAGGCATGTGGACGGCACGATCCGCCGCATCCCGCCCCAACAACGTGCGCATGCCGCCACGGCGGCACAGCGAAGCATATACGGTACCGTTGGCCACATCGTGATAGTCCATGTCCAACTGCTCGAGTCTGCTTGCCGGAAGATGGCCGGTACGAGCCTGCAAGGCATCGAACAAGCGCTTCTTGCACACCCAATCCACCCTATCGGCCAAAGCGTCGACGTCACCGGAACGAAACGCTTCCAACGCCTCATGCCATTGAGCGATCACATCATGTACATCGGTACGAGGCAACGAGGCCCCGACTTCGGGATGATCTTCGACGAAACGTTCCACCGCCGCCAGATATCGTTCCTGCACGGCGACCGCACCACCGCGAATCACATCGCCATCGGCCATGTCAAAGACCGCACCGACGCCGCTCGCATCGCGACTGACGGCATGATTCGCCGCGCCGGGGTCGGCGAAGGCGAACCGTGCGAATCCGGATTCACGCCCCTCACGCCCCGCCTGTTCGATGACGCACAACACCAGATGCGTGGTGGCGAGTTTCATCATCGTAGCCCACTGGGACCGGTTGGAATCGCCGATGATCACATGCAGACGACGGAACGCGTCCGGATCGGCATGTGGTTCGTCGCGCGTGTTCACCATCGGGCGCGAGCGCGTGGTGGCCGAAGACACGGCCTCATCCAGAAAATCGGCACGTTGCGTGATCTGGAAGCCTTGTCCGCCCACACGACCGGCACCGGTGAATATCTGCCGGGTGATCAAGAATGGCAACAACTCATGTTCGATGGTCTCCAACGGCACGAAACGCCGCACCAGATAATTTTCATGGCAACCGAAGGAATGACCGGCCGAATCGGCGTTGTTCTTGAACACATGCACGATGGCACGCCTGCCATGACCTTCCCGCAACCTGTGCTGGGTGTCCATGGCAAGATCGCGCATCACCAGCTCGCCGGCCGCGTCAAGCGCCAACGCATCCATGGGATCCCGGGCTTCCGCCGTGGCGTATTCCGGATGCGAACCAACATCAAGATAGAGTCTCGAACCGTTTTCGATGTAAGTGTTCGTCGATCTGGCCTGGGCCACGATCGGCTGGAACATCATCATGGCCGTCTGCCCCGCATCACAGGGCGCATCGGCTCCGGTCACGCTGACTCCATACTCGGTTTCGATGCCGAAGATGCGGATGAACGCGTCGACCTCACCGCGGGTCCTGCCGTCAAGCGGGGCCGTCGAATGATTGCCGCTGTCGCGCAGCTGGGGCATCACTCGCCGCCTTTTTGCACAAAACTGCCGACATATTCTTCGGCGTTGGTTTCCAATACGGATTCGATATCATCCAGCACGGCATCCAAGGCATCCACGGTATCATCCGTTCGCGCACCGGCGACCGGAGCGCTCTCCTCGCTGTCCAACGGCTGGTCCGCGGATCGGATCTGTTCGAATTCCTGAGGCATGGCTTTCCCTTTCGATACGTTCGGCATCCGCCAGCGATTGCACCAATCGCAACGGCGCCGACTGCGCCACACATGAGGCCATGAGAGACAGGCCCTATGGCGCTATACCAAATACTGACGTAAATCGTCGTTGATGAGTCCGTTGGTGGCGACCACGTCGTTTTCCTGACGCCAGTGAACGCCGTCGCCATTCCATTGGCTCAGGTGACCTTGCGCCTCCCAGACCATCATGGCACCGGCCGACACGGCGGGAACATCCCATTTATGCAGATGCGGCTCGAAATAGGCATCATACGTGCCGTCAGCCACCTTGCACAGATCCAGCGACACCGGCCCCACGCGCTTGATGTCGGCCGGACGTCCGGCGATGCGCGCCACCACGTCAAGTGATCGCTTGGATTCCGCCGGCACGTACGACATGCCGAAACTCACCACGGCCCCGTCCAATGACGGTGTGGTGGAGGGGATGATCTTCTCGCGCTTGTCGCCCAACGGGGTGCGACGGATACGAATGGCACCGGAGCCACGGACGGCAAGATACGTCAAACCCAACGCCGGGGCATGCACCACCGCGAGAATCGGCTGTGCGGAGCACTGCTCGTTAAATTCGAACAAGGTCACGGTGATGGCCCACTCCGGCATGTCGTGGGCGAAATTGATCACGCCGTCGATGCCTCCGACGCACCAGTACCGTTCCCCCGGATGGCATTCTTCGGGGCGGAACTGCCAAAATCCATCGAATACGTCGACATAGGTGATGCGGTTGCTGATGAACTGTGCGAGACGCTTGTCGAGATCCGACGTGAAATGCAGGTGGTCGTCCGACAGCTCAAGACTTTTCATATCGCGCGGATTGGTCTGATCGTTCAATGCGTGTTTGCCTGCATCCTGCAGAATACGGGCCACTTCGAGGGCCGCTTGCCTCAACTCCATAGATTATGCCTTTTCATTCGTCATACTGCGCGCCCGATATGTTCTCTCCTGATATCAGGGCCTGTTTCTGTGTTCCTGTTGCCTGGCATGGTTATACCATCATCACGAATAGTACGCGACCGACGTGATGTTCAGCGTAAGCGGTTCATGACCGTCTGCGCGTCCGATGCCCCCTCGAAGGCTCGCAGACATTGGGATTCGCCAAAGTCCAAAGGGTCCGACATATCCAATGACGTCATGGCATTCTCCACGGATTCATCACCACTCATCTCACTGCGAACGGTCAGATGAGACCAGGATGCGGCCACCGTCTGTTCGGGAAAACGCCGGATCATCTGCGCGCGCAGCCAGGCACGCGTATCGCTTGGTGGTTCCGAGATTGCCCGCCTCAATTGCGCATCATCGACCAGCCGCTCCATCTGGGGCGTCAGTTTCATGAATATCGAATCCGAGGAATCCAACGCGGCCCATCTCAGATCGACGGCGGCCAAACGTGGGTCGGCCCAATCGGAACCGGTTTTACGGCGCAGTTTCTCCAGCAGCCGCCATTTGAGCAGCCATTCGATGCGGCCTGCCTCTTCGCGCATGGCCAGACGCCGATCGTCGTCGGCATGGCGGGTGGCCGACACGTCCGCCAGCGCCCCCGGGACTCGA
>OBUW01000745.1_pt1 | contig 12487 bp, 5 predicted proteins | sample 1475761 | NCBI WGS metagenome assembly OBUW01 (sample SAMEA2579908, study PRJEB22360) | human gut metagenome | biome: human gut; feature: human-associated habitat; material: faeces | place: Denmark | collected 2008/2010
GTAGTGTTTGTTTACTTGATTGTTGTTGTTGTTATTTTTTTGTTGTTTCTCTTTTAAAGTTGGCTGGTTGAAATTTTCACAAATTTTGTTTTTGAGTAAAGAAATTTTTACGCAACATCTTAATTATACCACATGGTAGCTCACATAGCCATTTAGTTACTGGATATCAGTTAATTAGTAGTTGTAAATGGAAGTAGAGAAAGGTTAGTAAGTGGCGATTTAAACACATTTATAGATTTTATATTAAATGTATAAGGTTAATAAGAGATGGAACTCTACAAGTTATTCAAGTTTATCTCTTTACCACGTCGGTTGATTAAATTTGTCAGTATATTCCAAACATCATTCAAGACCCTGTAAAACTCTTACTTCAACACACATATGTATATATATTAAAAATATTCAATCTTATTTTTCCATAAACCTCATCTTTTTCATCATAAACGTATTTTCTTCTATATAATAATTATTTCATTAATTGTGGATTCTCTTTAAAATGGTTTCAGCACTAGAAATTTCCAGGAATCCCAAACTATCTTCAGTTTCCAAATAAGTGATTTCTCCATTAACAACAATACTAGCATATCTTTGTAATCTTAATCCCATACCTGCCAGAGTCAAATCAGCAACAAATCCATCACCCAATTCTTTAGAAATAGAAGCATTAGGATCAGTAGCGAAAATAACATAATTTTCTTCATCAGTATAACCTAAAGCTTTAGCCCAAGCTGCCATTACAAATGGATCATTGGCAGATAAAACAATGATTTTTTTGACGCCCTTGTCTTTGAAATCTTTCAAATGTTTCAAATAATCAGGAATATGTTGTTCAGTACAAGTTGGGGTAAAAGCACCAGGCACAGCAGTGACAACAACAGTATTATTTGGAAATAAAGATTTTAAATCCAATGGTATTGGATTAGCACAAGCAGTTAAACTTGCATGATCTTTAGAATAAGGAATGTATTTTGGTTCAATGTTAGTTGGGAATTTACCGTCAGTCATATTAGTAGAAGTAATAGTATTGTAATATCAATTAAGAAGAAAGAAGAAAGAATAAAGAAGAAAGAAGAAGAAGAAAAACAATTGAAAAAAGCCAATTTCAGTGAAAAATAGGGAGATATTTATACAATTGAGAAATATTAGGGGTGAAGGGGAGGGAAGAGAGGTGAAGGCGAAAATGGAATGGGAATAAGAATAAGAATTCAACAAAGGGGGCAAGAATCAACAAGGTGAAGGATAAGAGAGAGTGGGGGAGAATTAAACCTTTCACGGATCATCCCACCCACCCACACATCTTATAACCGAGACTCTCATATACTTCTACTACTACTATTGCTACTACTAGTATTATTCTATCCCTTCTCTTTCGCGGCAGAAAAGTCCGAAACAACTTTTTTTGATGGGTATATACGTACCCAATCTTATAATTATTACACAAATGTATTTTACTCATTTCGGACTTCCAATACATTATTATTGCTACTATTATTCCACAGACTAGTAATAAGCAAGTTGAATATTTAATTGATCAGGTTACGTACTACCACCACTATATGTCTAACATAAATGTTTGTTCTTTGTTGAGCGATTATCGGTTATTGCTTTAACTACTCTACGAAAAAAAAAAGCAAAACCCACGTTTAATTACAAAAACAACTTCAATTGAACTTGGTGATATTACTTGACATACTATATTTTGTCTTACGTCACATTTGTCCGCCTTCTTCAATAAGCCCTTCTTTCCCTTTCTTTCTTTTTCCTACTTCGGGATTTGAATTTTTACAAATTATACTCTTGTTCTACTACTGCTATCCTTTGGTGTTTGCTCTAAACTCCCATGAACAGCACATATACACACACACAACAGGTATTATTTCATATTTACGTCAATTCTACTTTCCTTTCCTATAAACTCGACTAATGTTAGTGAGCCTAGTGGGAGAAATAATTCACTATTAACGACAAAACCCCACCTACAACCCCACCTAAATAACCTCCAACTAACAATGTAATTGGCCATTGTTGCCATGGTCTATCCCAATCTAAAGGAATAGGTATAACTCCTAACCAACAACCACCCAAAGTCAACAAAACGCTAGATAATATACCATGATGGAAAATAATTCTGTACAAATGATCCTGTTTGAATAATCTCTTAATTTTGTTGACATTCAAATTGGATAATATAATTAAAGGATTAAAAATTAATTGAGATAAATGTAAAGACAAATATAAAGTTTTCAATGAATATTTATAAACTGGTGCCCCCATTAAAATAATCACAACAAATAATGGCAATGATAATACAATACTAACAAATATACTCGATCCAATCAAAAGTGGAACATTGTTATTATTATTATTATTATTATTAATAGCAGAACCACTTGAATTATTTTGATGATCATTTCTAGTTGATTTCTTTAGTGGTAATAAATTGATATAAATAATGTAATTGTAAATCACTTGTATAGGTATACTTGTAAGAAACCCTTTCCACATCACCGTTTCTAAATCTTGAGTTAACCCGGAATAAAACATCCCAACAAGTATAAATATATTATGAAATGGAACAACTAATAAACTATTTTTAATTTGAGGGATAAATGTCAAATATGATTGAGGTGTTTGTTTAGTATCAGAATCAGATTCTAAATTGTTGTTGTTATTTGATACATCCTTACTGAAGGATACCGTCTTTTTCATAGGTCTAATTGCAGCCGGCATTGCTAGAACTTATATTCTATGTGTATATGAGTTTATATCTGAAAATATCAAAATAGTAATATACTTCTATCTCCAACTGAAGCGGTTATGAAATGATGGTGGGAGATTTATTATGGGGAGTTTTGAAGGTGAACTATTTTTTTTTTCAATCGATTTTGAATATTAATTAATTGGGTGTTTACTTTTTTTTTTTGCGCGCCAGTTGATAAAATTTACGCCCCAGGTCGTGTCTTATTGCTGCTCGTGGGAAGACCATACAAAGCGCTCGACATATTGAAGATTATATGGACCCACAATCCCCACCACCAGCAAGTTTACTACTTTTTACTTAATTATCATTGCCAGTAGTCTATAAATAATCTCTTTAATAGAGTGCTCTTATCAATTATATGTGGTGATTGTTTAAGAAGAAAACTGCTGGCGTAAAAAAAATGGCGACCAAAATCATCAACAACAACAATCAACCAAAAACAAAAATGTGCGTTGCAAGAAATTTTTTTTCATTCAATCTTCGCCAAAACAAATTGACTGCTTAAATCATATCCACCTTCTTTTCTTTCCTTTCTTACCACTATCATTATATCCCGCCATGGATGCATATCGAGAATTTATTGATCCATCAAAAGTGAACAACTGTGTGGGATGCAATTTCATCTCATCAACCAAGAAGAACCTTATAGTGGGTAAAGGATCATTATTACAAATTTTTGAGACCATTCAATTAAAACAATCAACTATTAATAAACCACAATATCGATTGAAATTAATTGATCAATTCAAATTACAAGGAACTATCACTGATTTAAAATCAATTAGAACTATTGAAAATCCTAATTTGGATTATTTAATGGTATCGACAAAATATGCTAAATTTTCAATAATTAAATGGGATCATCATTTGAATACTATAGCTACAGTTTCTTTACATTATTATGAACATTGTATACAGAACTCAACGTTTGAAAAACTTGCTGTGTCGGAATTGATTTTAGAACCAACTTATAATTCAGTGAGTTGTCTTCGATTCAAGAATTTATTATGTTTTTTACCCTTTGAAGTTATAGAAGATGACGAAGATGAGGAAGAAGAAGAAGAAGAAGACGAAGAGGATGAAGATGAAGGTGAAGAAAATATCGATGACACTAAAGAAAAGAAAGACAAAAAACAATCCAAAACTGATACAATAGAAGAAGATAAAAATGGTACCACCACTAATCAAGAGCCCCGTTTATTTTATGATTCCAGTTTTATAATTGATGCAACTACTTTAGACTCGTCAATAGATACCGTTGTTGATATGCAGTTTTTACATAATTATCGTGAACCAACAATAGCAGTATTATCTCTGAAACAAGAAGTCTGGGCAGGAAATTTGATCAAATCTAAAGACAATATTCAATTCCAAGTATTAACTTTAGATTTGAATCTGAAATCTACAATTTCGGTATTTAAAATTGACAATTTACCTTATGAAATTGATAGAATTATCCCTTTACCAAGTCCATTAAATGGTACATTATTAGTTGGTTGTAATGAATTGATACATGTTGATAATGGTGGGGTGTTGAAACGTATCGCTGTTAATAAATTCACTCGTTTAATAACTGCTTCATTCAAAAGTTTCCAAGATCAATCTGACTTGAATTTGAAATTAGAAAATTGTTCCGTAGTACCTATCCCTGATGATCATCGAGTCTTGTTGATTTTACAAACGGGAGAGTTTTATTTTATTAATTTTGAATTAGATGGGAAATCAATTAAAAGAATTCATATCGATAATGTTGATAAAAAAACCTATGATAAAATACAATTGAATCATCCTGGTGAAGTTGCCATATTGGATAAAAACATGTTATTCATTGCTAATTCCAATGGCAATAGTCCTTTAATACAAGTCAGATACCGTGATTCATCGAAAACACTGAATACAAAGGAATCTAAATTGAATAAAATTGAAGAAAAAGAAGATAACAAAGATGATGACGATAATGATGACGACGACGAAGATGACTTGTATAAAGAGGAGGAAGAAGAAGAAACTCAAAAAACCATAAGTAAATCTCATATTGAGTTTTTATATCATGATGAATTGATTAACAATGGTCCATCATCTACTTTCGCATTAGGAATATGTTCAAAAGAGAAATTTAAATGTAATTTACCTAATCCAAACTATAATGAGGTTTCTATTTTGAGTAATGCTGGAACAGATTCACAAACCAAATTGAATATAATCACCCCAACGATCCAACCATCAATCTCCTCATCATTAACATTCTCTCAAGTTAACCGAATGTGGAATTTAAATCAAAAATATTTAATCACTTCAGATGATGTCAATTATAAATCGGAAATTTTTCAAATTGAAAAGTCTTATGCGAGAATGAAATCAAAGCATTTTATTAATAATGAATTAACCATTAATATGCATGAATTAAATAACGGTAAATTTATTTTACAAGTGACACCTAAACAAATTGTCTTGTATGATAATAAATTCAAAAAGAGATTCACTTTAAATGACGAAATTAAAGACGATGAAATTTTGAGTAGTATTTTGAGAGATGAATTTTTAATGATTTTCTTAGCTAGTGGTGATGTCATGATTTTTGTCATTAATACTTATAATGAATCATACGATAAAATAGAAATTCCAAAATTATTAGATGATACAATTATCACCACTGGGTATATCACTAATTCTTATTTATTGAGTGCAGTTTCTAAAAACGTTAATTTGTTATTAGATAATAATACCAGCAGCAATAGCAGCAATAAGAGAAAGAGAAAACATAGTGCATTAAGTAATTCTGAAGGAAGCAAGAAGAATACTGGAAAATCACAACCCTCAGCGGCTGCACCGCCTCCACCACCAAAAGTAAATAAAGTAAAGACATTTGTTTTAGTCACTGGTGATAATCGTATTGTTGCATTTAATAGATTTCATGGAGAAAAATGTTATCAATTAAATCATGTTGATAAGTTTACTGAAAATCTTTCCCTTGGATTTTTTGATCCAAATCAACTGACAGTTGATCCATTTATCAAACAAATCATGTTGAATGAATTGGGTGATAAATTTGATACTAAAGATGAATATCTTACTATTTTGACTATTGGTGGTGAAATATACATGTATAAACTTTATTTTGATGGAGAAAATTATTTTTTCAAAAAGGAAAAAGATTTAACTATTACTGGTGCTCCAGATAATGCATTCCCCTATGGTACTTCTATTGAAAGACGTTTAGTATATTTCCCAAATTTAAATGGATTTACCAGTATTTTTGTAACAGGAGTAATTCCTTATTTAATTTTGAAAACTGTTCATTCAATTCCAAGAATTTTCCAATTTTCAAAAATAGCTGCCATGTCAATTTCAGCATTTTCCGATTCCAAAATTAAAAATGGATTGATTTTTTTGGATAATCAACAAAATGCACGTATTTGTGAATTACCATTAGATTTTAATTATGAATTTAATTTACCAATGAAACATGTGGATATTGGAGAGCTGATCAAATCAATAGCATATCATGAGACTTCTGATACAGTTGTATTATCAACGTTTAAACAAATTCCTTATGATTGTCTTGATGAAGAAGGGAAACCAATTGCTGGTATCATCAAAGATATCAAAGACACACCTGCCATGTCATTTAAAGGTTCCATTAAATTAGTATCACCTTATAACTGGACCGTCATTGAAACTATTGAATTGGAAGATAATGAAGTTGGTATGACTTTAAAATCCATGATTCTTGATGTTGGATCAGAATCAGGGTCAACCCTTGGTTCCGATCCCAATTCATTGATCAAAAAATACAATAAGAAGAAACGAGAATATATTGTTATTGGAATTGGGAAATATCGTATGGAAGATCTTGCTGCTAATGGGATTTTTAAAATATATGAAATCATTGATATTATCCCAGAACCAGGTAAACCAGAGACCAATCATAAATTTAAAGAAATTTTCAAAGAAGAAACTCGTGGAGCCATAACTAGTATTTGTGAATTGAGTGGAAGATTTTTAGTATCACAAGGTCAAAAAGTGATTGTTAGGGATTTACAAGATGATGGTACAGTTCCAGTAGCATTTTTGGATACACCTGTATATGTTTCTGAATCGAAAAGTTTTGGGAATTTGTTAATTTTGGGAGATCCATTAAAAGGATGTTGGTTAGTTGGATTTGATGCTGAACCATTTAGAATGATTATGTTGGGTAAAGATACTCAACATATCTCAGTAGAATGTGCCGATTTCATTATTAATGATGATGAAATATTTGTGTTGGTTGCTGATAATAATAATGTACTTCATTTATTGAATTATGATCCTGATGATCCTCAATCAATTAATGGTACCAAATTATTAACTAAGGCATCATTTGAATTGAATTCAACAATATCATGTTTAAGATCATTACCATTGATTGATATTGAAGAAAGTGTCCAAACAGATGCATTTACTAACATTGTTGTTCCTCCTACTCTTCCTCCTAATACCACTTCAAATTATTTCCAAGTGATTGGATCTACACAAGATGGATCATTTTTCAATGTATTCCCCATTAATGAAGCAGCATATCGAAGAATGTATATTTTGCAACAACAATTAATTGATAAAGAGTTTCATTATTGTGGATTAAATCCTAGACTTAATCGAATTGGTAGTATTAAATTACAAAATAATGAAACTAATACTAAACCAATATTAGATTATGATTTAATTAGAAGATTTACAAAATTGAGTGATGATAGGAAACGAAATTTGGCTAATAAAGTCAGTGGTAAAGGCATTTATCAGGATATTTGGAAAGATATTATAAGATTTGAACATACATTAAATGATCTATAGAATAAAAAAAAAGAATTTATAATGTTGTATTAATAAAAAGTTACTTTTATTTATATTTAGTAATACAGAATGATGAAATCAATGCACGGGACAACCAGCATTATTCAACTATTCCCAACCTCACAAAACCAGTGAAAATATCAATTTAAAGAAAAGACAAAAATCAATTATCACATCATTATTATTAATTTATATTTTTTTAAATCTATAGTACAAAACATATATATAAGTTATACAATTAAGGTATTTATTTTTTTTATTATATTTTTATATTTTTATAGTTTTTTTAATCATAAATGTAGTTTTGATTATTATATCATAAAGAAAATAAGAGAAATCACTAAAGAAAGGAAACCAGTCACATTACTTGCGATAATGGTAGCACCAACACCTTCATAAGTACTAATGGCAATAGTTGATTTTTGTGGATTATGAGTTGAAGTTGATTGAATTTGATCAACAACTGGAGTTTCAGTAACGATATTTCCTGATATCACATTAATAGTAACTGGTGGATTAGAAGTAGTGGTACTAGTACTTGTGGTGGCAGTATTACTAGAAGTGGCTTCTAAACTTGAAGATTTTTCAACAATTGGAGAAGATGAAGGGTTTGATGGATTTGATTTTGGAGTTTCAACAGAAACAACAACAGAACTAGTGGTTTTTTGTTCAGAAGTACTTGATAATGGACAATAAGTGGTATAAACAGTTTCTTCACTAGTGTAAACTTTAATACCAGTAGTCTTTGTTTGTTCATGACATTTATTGTTTGAACAGGAAGTGATGGTAACAATTGCTGTAGATATTTTAGTTTCAGTTTCTTGTGGAGTACCAGAAGTAGCAACAGAAGCAGTAGCAGTAGCTTTAGTAGTGGCAGCAACTTTAGTATTTGTGGCTTCACCATTAATAGAAGCAGACGATAATTTAGAAGTGATTGTTGTAACTGGGAAATAAGCAGTATAAGCAGTTTCATCAACGGTATAAACTGAATAACCACTAGTGAAAACAGTTGATGCACATTTGTTATCAGAACATGAAGTAACAGTAATAACAGTAGTCAAAACCTCGGTTTCAGTTGATTCTTCAGTAACAGCAGCAGCAGCAGAAGAAGTGATCACCAGAGGAGAACTTGTTTCAGTTTTAGAAATTGGTACAGCTGTAGTAATAACCGTCAACACACCATCAATGGTTGTGGTATAAGTGGTAGAACTTTGTACTTCAGTTGTCAAATAACATTTGTTATCAGAATCACAAACAGTTTTGATAACATGAGAAACATCAACATCAGTTTCATATTCGTATTGAGTTTCTTGTGGTTTACTTGTAATTGAAGAAGAAGAAGATTTGATAGCAGCTTTAGTTGAAATTGGAGAAGCAACAGTAGCACCAGAAGAAGTAGAAGTAGAAGCGATAGTTGATTCAGCAGTAGCAGTAGCAGCAGCAGAAGCTGATACAGCGGTAGTGATAACAGTCAACACACCATCAATGGTTGTAGTATAAGTAGTTAAACTTTCTGATTCAACAGTAACATAACAGTTGTTATTAGCATCACAAACAGTTTTGGTGACATGGGTATAATCAGTATCAGTTTCATATTCATAACGAGTTTCTGGTGCTTCACTATCAGAAGTAATAATACTACTGATATCATTACTAGCAGAATTAGGTTGAATTGTTTGAATAGTAGTATTTTGATAACGAGCAGATGACAAGTTCGGTGCAACAGGTAAGGCCGATGAGGATGGTTCTGATGAAGATGAAGATGAACATGATGATAGTGAGGAAATGGTAGTTGATCTAATAGTACTCATACTAGCTGATAAAGCAGTAGTTACTAAAACTGAAATTGGTAATATTGATCTCATTATTATGATGCTTCTATTATCCTGGTATTATAATATATATATATATATTTCTCTTGTCAATTATTATTTATATGAAACCTGTTGTAAGTATTTGGCTGTTGTTGTTGAATTTCTTGAGAATAAATTAAAAAAAACCCAAGAATAAGTTATTTATTATAGTAGTAGTAGTAGTAGTAGTAAATATAATAGGAAAGAAATTATATGATTATAAATAATAGAAATAAAAATGAAATTAAGAAAAATACAAGAAAGAAATATTGGACCACATTTATATATTCTGGAACCATCAACAAATATCTTTTTCAATTGATCTGAAACGCTGGTCTTAAAATCTCCAATTGGCAAAAAACATGATTTAAAACAATCCAGCAATTTCAGAGTATAATAAAATATTATAATGTTGTTGGTTGTTGGTTATTGTTTATTGCATTGTTTGACAGTAGTTAATGACAATAAGTACAGTTTGTTATAAAATAATACATCTTGCAATGAAGCCCTTTCATCACAAAATTTAGAAAATGCTGGCAAATACTGAAATTGGAACATAATCCAGAAAAATCGAAAAATCGAAAAATCTCTTGATAGTTGCGAAAGGGGAGCAAGGAAAATTTTTTTTTACTGGCAATTAAACCCAAATTAGAAAAATGTGTGCGGCTTTTATATGCGTGGAAAACAATGAATAAATGAATGGGATGGTGGCGTGCACCCGGTCCCCAAAATAATTTATTATTTCGTTACCAACAAGAGGCATCGGCTTATATCCAACCAACCAACCAACCATCGTTCTATTTCATGATTGAATCTTGAATAGAATAACACAAACAAAACAAATAACCAAGACAAAAAGCTTATATTATTATAAGCCCATTATACACCAGCCATCTTTGCAGGACAATCAACATTATTATTACATTATTACATTATTATTCTTTGCTTGAGTGTTCAATTGTTAAACTTTTAACTTACTCTCGTAGAGTTATTATCTCGAAAAAAAAATATAACGATTTTATACTTTACAAATCTATATTGTTCTATATTGGAAGGAGGTGTGATAATTTGAAAGGAGTTTTTAAATTATTAGATAGTTAGTTGGAGTTAGTTATGCAGATTGCCGTTTTATATCTACTATTGACATCTTGCATGATCCATATTTATGCAATCACCTCATCATCAACATCATCTTCCACTGGCGATCATATTATAGAATTTGACGATAATTCCATTCAACCTACATTAGAACTAGCTGATTTTTCCTTTATATATTTTTATTCTGACGTTTGTAAATATTGTCGGAAATTTGATCCTACATTTGAAAATCTAAGTGTATTATACAATCAACCTAAACAGAAGGACACCATCAAGAAGACAGGTAGCAATAATGAGAGATTATATTTTCAAATTTTGAAAACTAATGCTAGACAAAATAATCGATTGAGTCAATTGTTCAAAGTTTCACAATATCCCACATTAAAATTATTGAATTATAAAACTAAAGAAATAATAACTTATGATAATAAGAATAATCGAGATTTACAATCTATTATTAATTATTTACAACAAAATTTAAACATTGAACCTCAATTTGAAAATTTTAAGAGTAAAGTCAAATATTATCAATCACCCCCTAGTGATTCTTTTAAACAGGATCTAGATTTTTTTGGAAATGAAAATGAACTTGAAAAGAATGACAAATTAATATTCTTCATTGCTAGTTATTTACCTGAATGGTCTGATTATCAATATCCAGCACATTTCATCCATCAATTAGCATTAGATTATCCGGACTTAACCATTATAATTGTTGATTATGAAAAATTGAATGATTATGGTGTATTATCCAAATATGAAATCAACAGTTTCCCCAGTGTCATGTATTTGAAAAACAATGGGGATTATAAGAAATATCAGTTTAGTAGTCAATCAAAACGTGAATTAGATTATCATAAAGTAGAAAAGTTCCTTGACAGTGTTGATCAGGATAATGGGACTTGGGAAAAAGTTAAAGAAAGTCTGATAGATACTGAAACATTGTCACATCAACAACAAGAAGTAGATTATGAAGACGATGATGATTTAGCATTTGAACACATTGAATTATGATACCAACTGTACATATATATATATCTATCTATCATATATTATTAGTAAACTGTGTAAGTGTGCTGTATTTTACTAAGTACCTGCATATAGTGTGCCTTAACATAACAAGTTTAAGTATTGTGACGTGGTTTGAATTGGAAATTGGAAATTTGTTAATCAAAACGAAAGAAAAAAAAAACACCACCACCACCAACGACCACCACCAACCAATTAAACTATCAATCACCACCACCAACATATTTTTTGTCAATTGTTAATTCTTTTCTAAAGTTTTATTTATAATCAATTGATCTTAAACATTATAACCATACTTCAAGACAAGACAAGATATTATAATCATGAATATATTCCGTTTCTTTGGAGATCTTTCTCATTTGGCTAGTATATTTATTTTATTATATGCTATTGAAACCAATCGATCCACCAATGGATTATCATTAAAAACTCAAATTTTATACGTTGTGGTTTATTTCACCAGATATCTTGATTTATTCACCAAATTTTATTCCCTTTATAATACATCATTAAAACTTGTTTTCATTGCATCTTCCATTTATACCGTTTATGTCATGGTTTATAAATATAAAAAACCCATTCAAGAAAATATTGATAATTTCCCACTAAAATATTTGATTGGAGGAGCTATATTGGCTAGTTTAATTTTCACTCATAAATATAGTATTGGAGAAATAGTTTGGTCATTTTCATTATGGTTAGAAGCAGTATCAATTTTACCTCAATTATATATTTTACAAAAAACTGGTGAAGCAGAAAATATTACTACTCATTATATTTTTGCTCTTGGAATTTATCGTGCTTTATATATTCCAAATTGGATTTATAGATATTTTGCTGAAGGTCATTTTGATTTTGTTTCTGTATTGGCAGGATTATTACAAACTGGTATTTATTCTGATTTCTTTTATATTTA
>OBUW01000750.1_pt1 | contig 12359 bp, 6 predicted proteins | sample 1475761 | NCBI WGS metagenome assembly OBUW01 (sample SAMEA2579908, study PRJEB22360) | human gut metagenome | biome: human gut; feature: human-associated habitat; material: faeces | place: Denmark | collected 2008/2010
TGTCATATTCTTCTCTAGCTCCTGTTTGTTGGCCATTGGTGGTGTTTATCTACAATAACTAAACTCTCACTGCAATTCTTTTCTATGCAAGAGCATCTACTTGAGAATGAGAAAAAAAAAATAAGCTCTTCCTTTAATAACTTATACAAACTAATCATTTGAAGCTACTATCTTGTAACAAATGATGTTATCATGCAAATACTTAGACTACTGGGAAGACACTTATGTAATATAACACTAAAATGCTTGAAAAGACAAATAACTACATTATCTGTACCAGATCGATCTGTGAGTGATATCACCTCATCGATATTTGAAGTCACCAAAGATATCAATCATGGACCAAGAAGTTCAACAAAAGTCATGAAATATGTCAGTAGCTTCTATCAAAATGTTAAAATCATGAATCTTGAACAGATTTCTCGAATATTAACAGATATAGCGAATGATATGTTGAAACGGGATGATAATGTGATAAATAATTGTGAATTTTATTTCAATTGTTTAAAGATTGGATTGAACTGTTTTTCAGAATCAACATCTACTAAAGCATTATATTTACTACGAAATAATATTGAGGATTATAGAAAAGTGATAGTGAAATTTAGAGGACTTGGAACAGTGCTTGAAACAGTGCCGTATTCAGAAATGAAAAATATTCAGAACTTGTTTTTAAAAACAATATTGCATCTTTACTCAGTTTCAAAACAATCCGGGAAATCAAGAATTATTACCAATCCGATCATGGAATACTTCTTACATAGTTTAAAAAGTTTTGACACCGATATCCAAGAGTTTGCCAATGAGTTGACACAAGAAGAAAGTTTGCAAAAAGCATTGACAGAAATTTGCTTCTCAAAGCAAATTAGTTTACCAGTTACAAAAACATCGATAGAGAGAGAACCAGACCATCTGGTGTCCATTGACCAGTACTTGGAGGAGTATGGAGGGATAGACTATGAAAACATTTGTAAATATATATCAGATTACAAATTCACATGGTGTGGTCAATATATCAATGACAAATTATTCAATTATTATGATACACTTTCAACTGAAGAGAAATCACAATTCATGGAAGCATACTTGGATTTGAACAAGTCGAAGGAATTAATAATAGAAAAGTATACCAATAGAATTGTGCATGTTTCACTGGAAGCATCTAAACAATTTGAAAAATCTTTCAAATTTGGCATGAGTGAAAAAAATTTGATTCACAAGTGGATAACAGACACAACTGAACAGATTGAAAAAATATTAGCATCAGAAACCAGTTTGTCAAATGAAGAAGTTATTATTCATCAATTTAAACCATTTTTGGAAACAGTGACAATTCAATCGATTATAAATTATATTATTTTTTCAATTTTAGGCTCCCCCGATGGGAAATTAACTACAATTATAGAAAAGATGAAATATTCGTTTCCTAGTGTATTATCACAACATGCTTCTCCAAACTTGAAAGGTGAAATATTCCAATATATAAACGATGATGCTTATATTAAATTGACACATCAATTGGTCAAGTTGATAATAGAGAATTGCAAAGTCCCCATCACAAGTAAACAGATGGAACAACTTCAGAATTCTTTAAAACTAGAAAACAAAGAAATCGCTGATCAATTCTTAATCTCCAGTGGTGGTAATGATGATGAATATCCTGCCTTTTGTAAAGAAACAAAACGAATAACTAATACAAAAAACAAAACTTATATTATAGTGAAAATGCATCCCTATATAGAATCAAAACTACAATCTTTGAAGTTGGGGACTCATTTACATTATTTGCCAATGTTACATCCACCAAAACCTTGGGTGAACCCTCAAAGTGGTGGGTATCTAACAATAAAAACAAGTTTTGTGTCAACAAATGATTCCATTCAAGTGGAATTATTGAACAGGGCAGGTGTTAGGGGTCAATTGGATAATGCATATTCATGTCTTGATCAAATGGGGAATACCGCTTGGGCGATAAACCCATTAATGTTGGATGTTTTCAATAAATTAATGGGAAACCCCGATGGGTTCTTAAGTATCCCGCCACTGGTACCAGATGAAACTTTACCACAGAAAACCAAAACAGAATTGAAAAGTCTTCGAATAACTTTTGAAATAATGAATAAACTCGCCAATGCCTTTGGTGAAAATGGAGATTTGTTATACCATTGCTACAGTTTAGATTTTAGAGGTAGAATATACCCTTTTTCTCCCTTGACTCATTATGGAGGTGATTTAGCAAGATCTTTATTTATGTTTTGGTATAGTGAGCCATTAGGACCCAATGGATTTTATTGGATAAAATATCAATTAGCTTCATTGTTTGGACAAAAAAATTGTTTAGAGTTTTATGAGGAAAATTATGATAACATTATTGATTCAGCCCGTAATCCAATGACGGGGAAGAAATGGTGGATGAAAGCTGATAAACCATTTTCAGCTTTGGCAGTTTGTTTTGAAATCAAAAAAATATTAGATTATAGGATGTCTGGTGGTAAGATTGAAGATTATAAATGTCGTCTTCCAATTCATCAAGATGGTTCTTGTAACGGGTTACAGCATTATGCAGGTTTAGCTGCTGATGAAACTGGAGGAGCAGCCGTTAATTTGATTAGACTGGAAACAAAGCAAGATGTGTATATCAAAGTTTTAGAAATTGTGAAAAAGAAAATTGAACAAGACATACTGGAACAGAATCTTGGGACAGTAAATTTGGAAACTGCTAAATTTTTTTTACCGATTTTAAATCGAAAATTAGTGAAACGTCCAGTGATGACAACAGTATATGGGGTCACTTTAGCTGGTGCTAGCTCACAAATAATGCAAACTATCAAAGAGATTGTTGAAGATCATCGCACCAATCCTTCCAAAACCACTTTTAGTAACGAGACATTACATAAATTAAAATCCGTTCAACTAACACAAACATCGTATCTTGCCAAAAAGATTTTGGATTCTATTGATGAACTATTTGTCCATGCCAAACAAATTGAGAAATGGTTATTACAAAATACAAAACGGATTCTTACTTCATACAATATAAAAACCATAGACCACTTGCTCAACAACAATCCAAGCTCATTTGAAACTATTTTCACTACACCAGTAAGTTTTTTCCCAATAAGTTGGATTTCACCATGTGGGTTCCCTGTGATTCAATCATATCGGAAAATCCCCACAAGTAGATTTAATGGTGCCATAGGAAAGACAACTTGGAATAATTCCAACAAATTATCACCAATGGATAGACGTAAACATGAATTAGGAATTGCACCAAATTTTATTCATTCATTAGATGCGGCCCATTTGTTTATGACATGTGACAGTGCAAATAAAGCTGGTCTTACCTTTAGTGCAATTCATGATTCGTATTGGACTCATCCTAATAATGTTGAAAAGTTGTCAAAAATATTGAGAGAACAATTTGTTGAGTTATATTCAATGGACTATTTGAAATATGTACGACAAGATTTTATAAATCAAGTGAAAAATTCTTATCAATTGGTTTATTTTAAAAAAAAAGATTATCCTGGATTAGTGAATAAAATTGCCGAAATACGGAAACATTACCCAAAAAGAAAGAAACCTCATAAACTTGCTTTTGAATTAAGAGAAATGACAGAGCAGGGTGAAGAACATATTATGAGAAAATTATATCAACAGTACAAACCAAGAGTGTTTCACATTGTTTCCGACAAGTGTTACGAATATAGAAATGATACTGTTGTTCAACCCGAACCAAAATGTAAGGGGATGATGGAAATATTTGTCCCTGTTCTGATTATCAATGTGCCACCAAAAGGGAATTTAGACATATCAAAAGTATTAGATAGTCCATACTTTTTTTCATAACATTTGTTTTCATGTATCTTGTCAACCAGAATATTAGTACATTTATTTATTTATTTGTTTATTTATTTGTTATTTATCATATTCTCTAGTTTACTAAATACTTTATCTCTATGTATCGCGATGGGATTATCAATATCAGACTTGAAAAACTGATTGCGTTTAAACCCACTAGATTCATCTTCATAATCTGCTTCTTCATCTTCATCTTCATAATAGTTGTCTTCAGCATCAAGATTTTCCAATTCTTCATAATCAAAATATTCATCATCACCTTTGAATCCAACCCCATCATGAGGAACATAACCTTCATTATCTTCTTCTAGTGAATCTTGTTCACTAAAAGCTCCGGCATCTTCATCACTAGGATAATCATTTTGATAAAATGACTCGGCATTAGAATCTTCATCATCGGTCAACACATTAGGTTTGGTTTCATCTTCTTCATCATTCATTAATAAATTGGTTTCATTTTCATCTTCAAAAAATCGAATATATCCTATTTGTGTCAGTGGATGGTTTGCTGAAGTCATTGGTTCACTATCAGTCAAATGATAGACATCATAAACGTATTGGGTCTCTTCTTCTTCGACATTGTCATTCTCTGCATTGACCAATTGTGTAGGACGTGAAGATTCTTCACTAGAGTTTCTCCTTCCTCTTTTCCTCCGCTTGGTGTCATTATTTTTCTCAAGTGATAAAAAGGAATCAAGCATATCAGAAAGTTCATTTGGAATTTCAATATCTTCTTCTGTTTGGTGTTTGGGAATGACAAAATTTCGTTTGGTGGGTTCCGATAAACTATTCTCATCAATACCAGTTTGTGACTCAGATAATATTGTTTGAATAATTGATTCATCATGAGCATTGACCTTGTCAGATTCATCTGTTCGGGCTAGTTTGAAAACATAATTGTGGTTTTCCAGTGGTGTGGTGGTGACAGGAGTAGTAGTTGTGGGTGATAATCGAGGTGATGTCACCGGTGATGAAGGTTTAGACCGCTTTACTGATCTTCTATCCTCAAGAATCAAGGCTTGTAATGGGTCTTGATGTCTTTTTCTCTTTATACGTAAAATTTTCGGTGGTTGGTTAAACATGTCGTGAGTGTGTGTTTGAGATGGGAAGAGGGGGAGGGAGGTAAACAAGAAATAAATACTGGGGCAAACAAAGAGAAAGAAGTGTTGAAACTTCGCAGGAAGATAGGGAGAGTGAGCAAGAGGTTTTTTATCAACGAGCAATCCAAACCAAACCATTAAGGCGCACTGGTAGCAGCGACGCACCCGATTTAAATGATGCACTAAAGAATACAATGACTTATATTATTAATTTCTAATTATTTATGCTCGTATGGATATTAAATACTACAGCTGGAAATTGGGTTATTTCAGCTGAAACATTAGCTTCAATACCAAAACTCATCAATATTCCTCGTATTACACCACAGGGGAACCATAAATATACTTTTGCCTTGCTTAACGTCTCTTGCATACCTTTAGAACTATTAAGCAGAGAAATCAATTTGTAGTTGTTATCAACCAAAACAAATGTTCCTCGGTGGTTGGTTCTTAAATTATCCATTTGTTTGTTATATAAACATTTCCAAACGTCTCGACACACGAATTTCATAATGTCCAAAATATCCACCACCTTATTGCCCGAACTTTTATATAGTAACACTTCAGCTATTTTCAATCCCAAACTGTAACCATATGATTCCACTCTGATGGTGACTTCATCATTGTCTAACAACGGTGAATCCAAGACATTGACTGTACCAGGGAAATCACTTTTAATTGTTGATAGTTGTTGATCTATTCTGGTTTGCTCAGACTCTTCTGCAAACGTCGAGACAGTTGGATCTAAAAGTTTATGCGAAACACGAATGGAGGTCGGTACTAACTCTTGAAGCAAAAATTGTAGACTTGTGCTACTAACATATGTTTGTTTGTCCAATATATCTTCTGTCATTTTCCACAAATTCACTGGTGATAGATATTGATTAAATATGGAGAGTAACTTGTTTAGCTGTCGTTTTTTATTATGAATGGATCAGTAGTATATTTTTTTTTTACTCTCTTTCTCGTCTCTGTTTTACAACACATACACAACTTAGATATTATCCAAAACTAAAGGGATATAGATAGGTTAGAGAATAAGAAAAGGGTTACAATATCAAAAGTGATCAACACAGCCATATAAAATAAGAAATATCAAGTGGTACTTAGCCAATAAATAAGCTACTAGTAAGTTGTTTCCTTATCTATATTAAACTGCCCAGACCAAGGTCATAACAGAGAAAAGAAAAAAAAAATGCTAGAAAGAACGCGTCAATTGCTAGTGATAAGATTTCTCAGCTGTTTGTCTATCTATGTATTACCAATTATAAACTCTATATTCGTCAACTTGAACTCTACTCTATTATGGGTTAAATTATTAGGAAACTAGAGTATACGACAATAAAGACGTGTGTACTTATTTCACTAAGAGGAGCGTGTAAAACGTACCAAAAAAAAGTGTGTGTGTGAGTGTGCGTGAGTGAGTATGAGAAAAAATATAAACTTTTGTGTGTGACTCTAGTAACTAGAAGTTAATTAAACACATGTGTGCGTGTGCGTGTAAAGTTGAGAAATAAATTAAGTTGGGCACAAGAACACGCCTGTGAAAAAAAAGTTATAATGAATGGATGCATGGGGTAGTGTCATAACCAAATGGAGAAAAAAAAAAACTGGGTCAAAAGCAATTCCCACCACAAATTTAAAATAAAAATAGAAGATTGAGTGGGGGAGGAGGAGGTTAATATCTTGTTAATTTTTGTTTCTAAATTTTTTTGTTTTTTCACCACCACTACCACCCACCCACCCACTAACTCCCATAATTAGTTAATTTAATCTTTAACTTCTTGGTTATATATTGATTAACTATTACAGTTGAAAGGGTTGTGATAATTGGTATTTTGTTTTTTACTCTTTTGTGGTTTTATTACTTGTTGTATAGTAGTTTTTAGATAGACATATCAAAGTTAACTAAGCATTACTGGTAGCACTTTCTAGGTCATAAGTTATGAATCTACACCACAGAAGAACATTCAATTGTGTTAACAAATTCAATTGGAGTTGCTTCAAAACCATAAATCATATCCACAATTTAGTATAACAGAAAACAAACCAAAGTTTCCTCTCATTTCAAAAGCATAACAAGAGTTTAGTTATCTTGTAAAGAAAAGAGAGAGAGAAGACAGATAATGATTATCTGTTATGACAAGCTGCATCTATATTGAACATCAAAATTAAAAACACGCTTTTGTATTTTGGGTTTGTCCTTTATTCGCGAAAGGAAATCATTGTAGTGAATTATTGTACTTGTCGTTGTTGATAAAGTTGTTGTTGTTGTTGTTAATACAATGCTTTTTTTGACACAAAATATGTGTTAACAATAATAATATTCATATCCCATTAACCTTTTTCCCAAGTTAACTAAAATAATTTCTTAATTTCTTTATAGTAGAAAAATTTTTCTTTGAGTTTTTTATTTCAAAATTGTTATTATGTGTTGTTGTTGACTTTGGTACTTGAAGAATTAAACAATATATAAAAGAGAATACAAGTCATTCTTTATTATTCAGTAGAAGTTTTTTTGTTTTCAATTTTAATTTTCATTATTATTTTATTTTATTTTATTTTAGCCATTGGCCATTATCCGTTTATCTAGTTTCATTAATTCTTTAGTTTTGTTTGTTCCCAATACCCTCCTCCTCCCCCCGTTTTATATTCTGTCAATTACTAATTCACCGTTACATTCAACATTCAAATACTTTTATTTTAATCATATTTTCAAAACAAAGTCATTTCTCTCTTTTTTTTTTATTTGGTTAGTTGGTTCGTTTTACCCGTGGTTCTTTTTTCAACTTCATTTTAACAGAAAAGAAAAGAAGAGAGAGAAAAAAAAATTTACTAAAAAAAACAAAACAAAACAAACTCAGAAAAAAAAAATAGAGATTAAGCATACAACTCATTTATCATTACAATCCATCAATACTATTAATCACCACAACTACAATACTATCATAATCATTATAATCAACATCATAAACAAGGTCTACACATCTATTGTGCACATTAGATTTCTGTTTTTTTTTTTTAACTAGGTAAAGACCGCTTTTACCACCTGTGAAACATTTTGTTTTTTTATTAATTTTGAGTTTGCCACTGTCAAGAAAGAAGATTACTACACCAAGTACATAACTAGTGAGATTCAAAAAGAAACCCCCACCCACCCCCTCCAAGCTTATTAAGCATTTCAAGCTATTCATTAAAATATTTCAAATTAGGAATAATCCTATAACAATCATCAAGCTAAGAAATTTGATTATTTAGTTATTGTTTTCATTTTATTTTCCTTCCACCTCCACCTCCGACTCCCTTCATCCTTTTTCTTTTGCATTAAAAAGCTACAGTATTAAATAACCATCCAATACTTTTAAATCATCAAGATTCTTTAAACCCTCATCTATCTAGCATCCACATAGATATCTCATATTATCATAACTTTGCATGGCCCAATTTCATAGTATTGTGCAGTCAAACGGACCACCTCCAACGCTTTCAGGGTCTCGTATATCAACACAACAACATCATATTCAACAACAACCTAGCATGATTAATACATCTTTTAATGGTAATCAACAAGTTGATTCCAATATGACTACTGGTTTATTAAAGATTAGTAATTTACCACCCGATTTAACTAGGAGAGAAGCAACATTAATATTTGCCTTGGTAATTGAAGAAATGTTAAGCATTGAAATTAAAGATTATCAGATATATGCTGTGTTCAAAAACATCAATACTTGCATTACTACTGGAAAACTACTCGATGGTAAGTACATATTTGGTACTGATTACCCTCCTATTAAAGTTGAATACGAAAATAGCACATTGTTGGGATCACCAACAAACATTTCTAGCACACAATCTGCATTTAATTCATTAAGGTTATCGGGACCACCAAATACCAACATTTCTCCACCTAATCTTCCTCATTCACAATTACAACATCAATCTTCAAGCAATTCAATTGACAATGGAAACTCAAGTCTGACAGGCTCTTTTGATATGCTTTCGAAACGGCAATCTATTGGGAACCAAAGATCTAGATTTGTTTTCAGTGATCCATTTGCACAAGATCAACTGCAGCATCAACTGCATCAACAGCAGCAACAGCAGCAGCAACAACAACAACAACATCATCATCATCATCATCAACAACAAGATCCACACGCAAAACAAGAAATTATCGGCATTCAACCAGCAGGGTCTGGTCCCCCATCTGTGGGTCCTGCACCTATTGGTCTTTCAGATATGAGTGGGAAGTCAATTTTATTGATGGAATCTCAAAATGATGCGAGAGAATATGAAAATCTTGTTCGTGATTCATGGGGTCCAACACCAGGTAATTCTGGTGTTTCAGCTGTTTCAGCAAATTCCCTGACATCAGGTGTAGACTGGAATGGTAATAGCAGTGCAAGTAATGGATCAAATATAATACAACAACAACAGCAGCAGCAGCAACCACCACCACCACCGCCACAACAACAACCACAACAGATACAACCTGATCGTCGAAGAACTTCATCATCAGCATTTTTTAATGTTGCACCTGCATTGCATACTATGACTTCAAATCAAAATATACCAAATACACATTTGGGTCCAACTGCTGCTGGATTAAGAGCAATTTTACAACAACCTGAAAACCAACCCCAACTGCATGATTCCCAACTTCAAGCTCATTCTCAACTGCAACTACAATCTCAACTACAAAGTAAGACTCAACCTCAACCTCCACTGCAACCCCAATCTCAATCTCAATCGCAACTTCATATTCAACAATCACAGGCACAACAGCATCAACAACAACAACAACAACAATCAAACACACAATCTCAAATTGCACCCCAAACATCGAATACTAGTTCAATTACGAACGAGTTTCATGCCCCACCTAATATATCACAACAATCTATTACTTCTAATCAGAATACAACATCAACTTCCACATCAACTCCAACTCAACAAGCCATTACGAGCCCGCTTGATAAAGGGTCTACTTCATCAAAAGATGTTCCTGATTTATCATTATTGGCAAGAGTCCCACCTCCAGCAAACCCTGCTGATCAGAATCCGCCATGTAATACTTTATATGTTGGTAATTTGCCACCCGATGCCACTGAATCTGAACTTCGAACTTTATTTTCTCCACAAAAAGGGTTTAGAAGACTTTCATTTAGAACCAAGAATCAATCTTCTTCTAATAATGGGACTGGCGGTGGTAGTGGTGGTGGTGGTGGTCATAGTCATGGACCAATGTGTTTTGTTGAATTTGAAGATGTTGCTCATGCAACAAGAGCGTTGGCAGAATTGTATGGTAGAGCATTACCGAGACCAAATGGTGGTAATGGAAAAGGTGGTATTCGATTATCATTTTCTAAGAATCCATTAGGAGTAAGAGGTCCAGGAAATCCTAGAAGAACATCTACTAACCCTGCACCTAATGGGTTATCACAATCTCAACAACAACAACAACAACAGCTGCAACTGCAACTGCAACTGCAACTACAACAACAACAAGGAAGTAGTAGTGGTGGGAATTATGGATACTCAAATTACCATCAGAAATGATATTAGTTTACTTTTCTTAATTTTTATTGTATTGTGATTGTTGATGATGATATCCTATTTTCATTTCTACTTTGCTGTTTTTTTTATTTTTTTTATTTGTTTGTTTTCATTAATGTTTATCATATAATTATCATTTATTATCGATTGCTATGGACGTTTGATTTTGACTTTGATTTTGATTTTGATTTTAATCTTTTAATTTCATTTGTTAATATTTACTATTGTTTTATTTTTATTACTATTACTATTACTATTATTGCTATTGTTAAACTTGTATTACTGCTGTCATTTTATTTTATTTTATATTATACTATATTAAACTATATTATATTACATATTATATTACATATTATACTATATTGATATTAATTATACCCCAATGTGTGTGAGTGTTTGTTTTTTTATTTCTATGTCGATTATATTAGCAAATCTTAATAAGATTAAGTGTATGTCAGATTATATTTTATTTCAAGTTGTACTAGCTTAGCTTGTGCTTTTCATTAGTTGTTATTCTTTTGTATTAATATATATATATATATGTATGTATGTATGTATTGTCATAGGAATGTTACTAGTTATACCATTCTCGGTTAACACACTACTATTGCGATGACGTGCTCGCACATCCACCTTACCATACTATAAATATGGGTGCTCGCCACCTCTACTTACGTAGTTCTATACTTTTACTCTTCATACGACTATCCGCTTTTTCCCCAAATACACATGCCTAAAGGACTTATGCCCTGTCAGGCCTATGACATGTATAAATATCTTATTTGAAAGTAGTAGTAAATTGAGTTCTGTTAATTATAGAATCAAATCACGTGCTCTCTTTTTGGTATTGAATTTGGTTGTAAAAAGTTTTGAAATCTTCAACAAAGAAACATATAATAGAAGAATTGTGTTGCCAAAATAATCTATAGGTACTATGTTTCTTTTTAAACTTGAACTCTTTCTCTTATTATAATCTGTTGAACTATTCATCTTTAAAATCAATAATGAAGCCACCTCAAAGAAAAGAATATAATATAAAGAATAACAATCATAATCATAATCAATCAAAATCAAACACCAACGGCAATGGCAATGGCAATGGCAATGGCAATGCTAATTCCAATACAACAACAATTATGAATAATAATCGAAAATCATCAATGAAAAAATATCGATCAATAGCTACACAAACATTACCTAATTTATCAACATCATTACAATTGAGTAATTATAATTCACAATATAATGATGTCAATGAATATAAATATTCAAATTATTCATATTATTATAATTCATTAGATGAATTATTTTTACAATTTGAATATGAAGATCCTGAACTTGAATATATTGATCAATTTATTAAAGAGAAATTGAGTAGGTAAATTTAAACAAATTTCAAACATAAATAATTCTTTTTTCTAAGAAGTGAACAAATATATATAAATAAAAAAATGTATAATAATAACAACATTAATGATAAAAATTCATGACGTGGAGTTTCTTTTGTTTTTCAAATTGATTTTATAGATTGAATGATATAATATCTATAAATTCTATCATTTTAATAATTTTATTAAATCTTTAGGATCAGCATAAACTTGTGATAACCAATTAGTATTCAATAATTGATTAGGAGTTAATCTTTTATCTGGTTGAGGATTTAATAATCCTAATATTGATTCACGAGAATCATAATGTAAACTTTTAAATAAATTTAATGCTGAATTATTATTATGACCATTATTGTTATTGTTATTGTTAGAAGTAGTAATAAACAGTGAAGGAGATTTCTTGTTCAATTCAATCAAGATTTCTTTTAATTTCAATGATGAATTAGGA
>OBUW01000751.1_pt1 | contig 12351 bp, 6 predicted proteins | sample 1475761 | NCBI WGS metagenome assembly OBUW01 (sample SAMEA2579908, study PRJEB22360) | human gut metagenome | biome: human gut; feature: human-associated habitat; material: faeces | place: Denmark | collected 2008/2010
GCAAAGATGATTCTGTTTTAGAAGACGCGGTTGAGAGATTGAAAAAATTAAAAGACTATTTATAAAACCGGACCGTTGTCGGAGTAGTCGGATATACATATAGATGGATGTAGGATTCTAGTGGTTTTTATCTATTTCTGTAGAATAATTTCAGACTATGTTCTATTCACAATTTATGTCATGAAGCTGACTAAATTGTCAAACTTTTCGTGTAGATTCGTAAGGCGGTCTATACTTTTTATCCAATACTTGTAATGTCATTTTGCAAGACCTTATAATTATGAAGGATGGTAAGAAAATAATACATCTTGCTTTTCTGAGTTGAGATCATTTATTTAGACTTGTCACTTAGATAGTTGGCCCGTCAGTTTTGTTTTTTGAAAACCTTAAAACAGAATTTCATTTCACCAAAATCATCAAATCCTTCCTCTATTTCGTGCTCAGTCTCAAGATACAGGTTAGCCTCCATTAAATCCCATAGAACTTGACGTTCATTTTCAAACTTAAGACGTAAAGGTATTTGTACTAAAACTCGGGTCATAGGATCAGATTTGTCAAAAAATAAATTTATCATGTCTACTACCAAATAAGGATGCTTGGAAGAATAAACAGGATCACTGACTACTATTGTTTGATATTTAGCATCCGGAAATGTTTGGAGGAATGACAGGGGATTTGTCCAATCTAATTCCAGAACTGTTACATTGTTTAGCTTGTTTAAATCAACATTCAGTTGTAAATTAGGTACAATTTCTGGTAAATCTGTCAATACAGTGGGGTACCCTAATAATGAACTAACCATCCCCACTAGACCAGTTCCGGATCCTAATTCTAACACGCTTTTATACAAGTATTTCGTATGATCATGAACTAATAATCGTTGACTCAAAATCAATGCTGATCCCCAAGTTTTCAACCCTAAATTGTCATTGGTTAGGGAAGGCTCGCGTAATTTCAAATGGCCTGTTTTGGTCTTCATCCATTGGTCAAGATTTGGTAACACAATTTTTCTGATAATTTCTGGTTGTGCAGTTCGACCACAATTCTCACTTATACGCAAGCAAGCAAGTTTTTGGATGGTATCAATATGCTTTTCATTCGTGATCCATGACAAGGGGTTCGATATTAAGTTTGTCATGTACGCATTATACTCTGCCGTAAAATTCAATTTTAATGATGTTGATAGGCGGGGAAGATGTGCTAATTTCTCTAAAGTATCGAATCGAGGACAGTACAGTTGTAGCCAAGTCATACCCGTGGTGTTCAATTCAATTACACCCTTCTCCTGAAAAATGGTATCCGGGTCTATTGCTGTATTTTCAAAATGTTCTAGAGATCCACCAAAATTGAAAGTTTCTTCCGGGGAAAGCAATTTTAAAATCGAGACTAGCACTTCATATGGTGGTTTCAATTGCAATAACGGTAAGTCTAATATGTGAACCGGTTCGAGATGAGAATCGTTATGTAGTGTCTCGGAAAGGTTTTCATTTTCCTTAATCTCAGACAAGCCTTGGTATATAGGTATCAGCACTTCTTCATTTTGAAGAGGTGAAGGAGTATAAAGAGATAAAGGATCGAAATCCATGAGTGGTTGAATCGGGATCATATTTGCTTTAGAATTTTTTTTTTCTTTTTTTTTTGAGCTTATTATTTTTGTAGATTGGATTGGGCGTAGATCATTAGATCATCGGGAAAGATTGTAATTTTTAATTCCGACAATACTAGCACCGAATGTCATGGTCGGAAATTAAAGATATATGATATCAAATTGAACGTGAACATATTTGTGACCTCTGTTTCTTTTCTGTAAATTTTTATCCAAAAAGATGGTGTTCTACAAATCCTTTACTTTCAAAAATAACTTCATGTGACTCGTATATATATTCTTTTTCACTTTTGTTTTTAACTCAACACGAACCTAAATTCTAAGAAATACCAGTTTCCTATAGACTATTTAGTTTGGTGGGTTGATTTTCATTCTCACAGCTCTGACTTGAGTGTATTCATGCAAAACTTCTTCACCCATTTCTCTACCGATACCTGAAGCACTGAATCCTCCGAATGGAACCATTGGGTGGAAATCGTTATAAGTGTTGACCCAAACAGTACCGGCTTTAACTCTGTTGGCCACATCAATACATTTGTTAACGTCAGCAGAGTGAATACCAGCAGCCAAACCATAATCGGAATCATTGGCCAATTCAACGGCTTCGTCAACAGTATCAAATTTGATCAAAGTGACAACTGGACCAAAGATCTCTTCTCTGACAATATCCATATCTTTCTTGACATCAGCGAAAATAGTTGGTTTGACAAAGTAACCTTTACCATCAGCTCTAGCACCACCGGTAACAACAGTAGCACCTTGAGATTTACCAGATTCAACGTATTTCAAAATTTTGGACAATTGGACGTCAGAAACTTGGGCACCCATAAAAGTGTCTTCGTCGAATGGGTTACCAACCTTGACACTTTCAGCAGCTTCTTTGAATTTTTCAACAACTTGGTCGTAAACACCGGATTGAATCAAAAGACGAGAACCAGCACAACAGACTTCACCAGAATTGTAGAAGATAGAAACAATCAAGTTTTGAATAGTCTTGTCCAAATCAGCATCGTTGAAAACAATGTTTGGAGATTTACCACCCAATTCCAAAGTAACTTTTTTCAAGTTTGATTCAGCAGCCAATTTCATGATAATTTTACCGGTGGCAGTAGAACCAGTGAAAGCAACTTTTTCAATCTTTGGATGTTTAGCAATGGCAGCACCAGCAGTAGCACCAAAACCAGAAACAATGTTGATAACACCTTTTGGCATACCGGCTTCGACTAACAATTGGGAAAGATATAAAGCAGATAATGGGGTGGATTCAGCAGTCTTCAAAACAGTGGTAGAACCAGTAGCAAGAACTGGTCCCAATTTCCAAGAAGCCATCAATAATGGGAAATTCCAAGGAATAATTTGACCACAGACTAATGGGACTCTTTGAGTGTAGTTGAAATGAGTGTTACCAGTATTGATTTGGGAACCCAAAATTTTGTCGGCCCAACCACCACAGGATCTGAAGTAAGCAGCTGTCAAGGCAACATCACCTCTGGCATTTTGTAAGGATTTACCGTTGTCCCAAGTTTCAATTTGAGCTAATAATTCTGCATTTTCTTCAATCAAGTCGGCTAATTTGAACAAAACTTTTGATCTTTGTTCTGGTGGCCCTTGAGCCCAACCATTGTGGTATGCGGCTTGTGCGGCTTCAACAGCAGTATCAATATCTTCTTCTAAAGCTTCGTAAACATCAGTTATTTTTTCTTCAGTGGATGGAGAAATAACTTCAAATGTCTTTTGTTGCTTTGGGTGAACATATTCGTTATTGATGAATAACCCAAGGGGTTGGTTATAAGTGATACCTTTTGGTGTTGTGAGCTTGCTGACTAATGGTAAGGCCTTTTTAAACATGTTGTGATTGTATGAATGATAGAATAATGAGGAGGAAGAAGAAATAGAAATAGAAATAAATCAGGTTGGTAAATTGGGGATTCCTTGCTGTATTTATAGTGATGCTTTGCAAAATAGGAGAGGGGGAGGGGTAAAAGGTGTGTCTATGGTTAATTTCCCTACAAACAAAGTTGTGGGGTTGCTGAGGGTTATTTCTAAGAGGAGGTGGTTTATTGCGCTCCTCGATGATGAGAAGGCTTTATTTTAACACCGACGGACACTAAAGTCCGAAATTGGCATTACAAGAAAATCTAAAAAAAAAATAAAACACATATATGGGACGAAACAGTTGAAAAAGTCGGTGATTGCTGCATGAAAATTTATCGCGACTTTCAAATAATAGTAATTGGCCTACCAAGATAATCAGAAATCAGTTACATCATATAACTTCAAATTATAGGTAAAAATCAAAGACCGTAAAACTGACATCATTTAGCTACAGCAAAAATTAAAGAGCATTTAAAAAAATCAACGATCACTGTATGGCCCATGTTTCCTAACCGCTATTGGCAATGTAGAGTGCATTGGTGTATGAATATGCCCCCGTGTTCGGTCAGTGCGGTGGTATATAGGCTTTGTTTCTTTGTTGGGTCATGGAGTTTTCATCTTTTTTTTTTTGTTACGCGGCGATAACTGGCAATTTCTTATTATTTTTGTTTTGTCTCACTTGCTTCCATACACACAATTATGGGTCTTTCTTTTTTCTTGGTATTTAGAGAGACATAATCTTGCGAGGTACACCATTCATCGTTACTACTAACCATAGTAGTTGGAAGGATCGCTGTTTCACGTATAACGATGTTGAAAACTTTGATGTCGTCCATTTCAGAAGATAAGAAACAAGGCGCTGTCCATACCACAAAAGACTTGTTACAACTATACATCAAATTGTTCAGTACCCTCTAATTTTTATGAATAAATATTAATAATTTGGCAATTGGCACATTTCGGGTTTATTGTCTAAATTTCAGCGTAACTCCTTGGTGGAAGCAGTGATACAACCAATACTGAAAACTAGTCCAGGATTTAGGTTTAGGTTTAGATCTGGGCTTTTTTTCCCCATCAGATCTTCTACAAAAGGGAGTTTAAACACCGCCCTATTATAATTTGGTTTTATTATTTTATGGGGCTCACTGTCAGAAGCGGATTTAAGTTATATGCTTATTTCCATTAATATGTACATATTGCCTCATCATTACTGTTTTCTTTACTATCTGCCATCCTATTGTTAACAATTATTGTTTTTTTTAAGAGCGGCGTTTTTTATCAAGGCTCTAAGTCGCCATAAGGTTCACTCAGTGCCAAAATAAATTAAGAGTTTAATCATATTTGGACAGAACAAGACTATGGTCATTAATTGTATGTAATCATTCTTTCGTCACCGAGCCAAACAATGTTCTTTCTCTATAGCCAATTTTGCAAGCTCTTTTGCCAAGAGGAACTTCTCGAGAGTTTTTTGAGTTGGGAGTTCCTTTGTTCTCTGTTTTGTGCAATTACATCTTGTAATGATCGTAGTCCCACTCGGCGTTAAATGCAACTGTTCGTGTATCTTTATTATTCATTATACACCACCACAAATGAATTAACACACACACTTTGATTAAATGCTAGGATTAACAACTGGTATTTTGATCGACCAGTATCTGAACTATATGTATATCAAGAAAGAAAAGTTGCCACTTCAGTTACTATATTTGCAGGAATTGTACCACATACAACATTAAATATGCATATTAAAGTCCAGTGCATAACAGTATAATACTTATTCAATTGGTCGGACTCTGTCATAAAGCCAAGAACTAATAAAGTTTACTTAAAATCCGATTTGCGGGTGAGCTAAATGTTGTGATATACGAGTACGATCGTTTATACTTAATGCACTACTGACATGTACTAGAAGATATTCATATATAGATTTTCTTACACTTTCTATTTCCTAGTTACAATTCAGCAGAGCTGTTATTAAAAGTGATATCTACAATCAATTCAATTTTGGGCAGACTGACTCAGAAATACTACCAGAACGCCAAATAAAAGTGTAAGCATTCTAGGACATAATGTTTAAATCAAGAACATAGTGGTTTCAAAATGCATTTATTGATCTGTACCAAAATGGTCTATTTCTGTTCGTTCACATCTAATGGTTATGCATGCAATTGGGTTTCACTTTAACCGATCCTTGATCCAACTGTTCATCCAAATTTTCTTCTGGATCAATTTTGAAGATTTTGTCAGGATTCAAAATACGACGTGGGTCTAATGCAAGTTTGATTTGTCTCATAGTGTCAATTGCTTCGACACCCAACTCTAGTGGCAAATATTTCCGTTTTCCAACACCAACACCATGCTCTCCAGTGCATGTTCCATCGTGGCTCAAAGCGCGTTCAACCATATGATCAACGACATGATGCACTTTATCATAATCTGGAGAATTGTACAAAATAATGAAATGGCAGTTCCCATCTCCGATATGCCCCATTACAGAAAACCTATCCTTGAACCCCTTTTCTATCAAATAATCATTGATCTCGGAAATTACAAGCGACAATTTCGAAATTGGTACGGCAACATCAGTGGTCCAAACCTGGACATCGTCTTTGTCTTTTAAAACTTTTGATCCATATTGAAAAGTAGACCAAAGCCCATTTCTTCTAGCAGCCCAAAGCTCAGCGTTTTCTTCATCATTAGTGCTTCGTTGTAACTTCATGACGTTATTCTTTTTGGCAATCTCATCAACCAAATTCGCCTGCTCTTCAGTTGATTCTAATGTTGGCCCACCCAACTTGAAAAACAAAGTTGGTGTTTCCAAGTTTTGCTTATCCCCATCTGAAGTTTCATTAACAAATGACATCATTGTCTCATTCAAAATTTCCATAGCATTGGGTTGAATCCCTTGAGCAATAATGGTTTCAGCAGCTGAAGCCGCATCTTTGATCGACGGGAACGCAGCTACAGTGATAAACTCGTATCTAGGACGAACATGCAATTTGAGGGTGATTTCAGTCACAATACCCAAGGTACCTTCGCTTCCAATGAATAATCTTGTTAAATGATAGCCAGCACTTGATTTTCTCGGCCTTTGTCTCGTCTTGATAATGGTTCCATCAGCCAACACAACTGTTAAATTGACGACATTTTCTTTCATAGTACCATATTTAAAAGCATTAGTACCTGAAGCACTAGTGCCTACCATACCACCAATGTTAGCTCCTATTCCAGGATCCGGACCAAATTTCAAATTTTTCCCCTTTGGATCACCCAACAAAAAATCATCCAATTCTTGCCAACCAACACCCGGCTGAACAACAATGTCCAAGTCATCAGGATGGAACGCCACAATTTGATTCATATTTTGGAATGATAATGAAATACTATAAGGGCCCCTAGTATGGATATTTTGACCTTCTAAGGAAGTTAATCCAGAATTGGCCACAATAGGAATTCGGTATTGGTGGGCAACTTTCATAATTTCTGATACCTGTTCAGTGGAAGTTGGATAAATTACAGCACTGGGTTTTTGAACATCAGGATTTGGGGGATGGTGAGTGGAATAAAAGGAATCGTTTTGTGCCAATAAAACATCTTTATCAAAAGATGCATTTTCGTGACCAACAATTTCAACAATTTTCAATAATCCAGCTTCGAAATCTTTTTCATTGGCATATTGTGGGGACAGCAATGTTGATAGTGGGGAAGTAGATCGGTCTGAGGATGTTGGCAAAGGCTCTTTCAGCAATGCCTTCCCAATAAAATACCCTGCTCCCAGAAACCCAATTGCAGCAAACGTATAAGCTAGCAATGGGTTTTTGGAGTTATTTCGGTTGATACTGGAGTTGTATCTGACAAAGCGTTTGCTTAATCTTCCACCGTTTTTTCCAAGTTTAGAAAACATAACCTGTAAGTTGAGTTTTTCTCTCTAAATTTTACTTTTAAAACAAAAAAACAAATGGAATTAAATATATATATATATATATATATATGTTTTTTTCAATATCAACACCAAGAGGTTGAACCAATCACAATTATGCAATTGCGTCTAATTGCTAATTTGCTTGACTCACACAATTTTCCACTGTGGCTTATTTATTGGAGGGATCAAAGTGCAATTACAAACAGTCGAAAAAAAAATAAAAAAAGAGACAGAGATCAGGAAAGAAGTACCCGCTATTTTTCCGGTTTAGTGACAAACAGATCTCCGAATTAACCGATTAGGTAAACACACCCACCCACAAACCAACAAAAGAAAACAAATTTGTTCTTAATGGCATTCAATTCAAATAACACTACACAAAAGTTACAAAGAGTTAATTCGTTTGTTGGGTGATTGCTCTAACCCCCACTGACCCCGTCAAGACACTTGGATGCGAACTCTCCACGGGGAAATTCAACTCTCCTGACAACAGCTCGCCAAATCCACCCCCACCAGGAGTTTTAATCACTATCCTGTCACCCGTCCCCACTTTAACAGTACATTTACCACCCAATGATTTTTTTCGATATCCTCCATCATCCAATTTTTGATACCAATAATTGATACCACGAGCACCTTCTCCACCACCCAACAATCCATACGGGGCTAAGGATCTTCTTTCCATCAAACATGAAACTTCTAAGGGGTACAAAAATTCAATATCTCGTACAACACCATCTCCACCTTTATGGAACCCGCTACCTCCAGAATTTTGACGAACTGAATATTCATGAACCAACACAGGATACCTTTTCTCAAATAACTCTGTATCGGTCATTCTTGTGTTTGTAGTATGACATTGGACCACTGATTGACCATCCCATGTAGGGCCAGCACCAGAACCACCGCAGATTGTTTCGTAATATCCAAACGATATACCCTTGGTGGAGTCATTGGTCCCAAAAGTAAAATTATTACAAGTTCCTTGGGATCCTGCAGCAGCTTGGAAAGTCTTTAGCATGACATCAACAATTCTTTGAGTAGTTTCAACGTTTCCACCAACAACTGCTGCATCATAGGACGGATTAACAATCGACCCTTCTCTGGTACTGAATTCTATTGGTCTTAAACAGCCATTATTAAGAGGGATATCAGTGCTGATTAAACATCTCAATACATAAAGCACAGCTGAATACAATATTGCTCTTGGCGCATTCAAGTTACCGTATACTTCATCGCCTGATTCACTAAAATCAAACAACGCCGACCCTGTTTCTGGATCGATGTCAACAGTCAAAGCAATTGCAGTACCATCATCCAAATAGTCAACACCTTTTAATTTATTACCTCCAAATTTCTTATATGCCAATTTCAATAAGCTTCGAACTGAGACCTCAGCCGTAGATTGAATTCCTTTCATATACAAGTCAATAACTTCAAATGTAAATTCATCTACCATTCTGTTCAATAAAGTAATGCCTTTATAATTTGCCGCAACTTGTGCTTTCAAATCTGAAATGTTGTCGCTCAAAGTTCTAGTTCCTGACCCACCAGGATATTTGGCTGGCTCTTCAACCAAAATCTTGATGACCCCTTCTTCATCAAATACACCTTTGTCGCATAATTTATGAGTAATAATAGCAGCACCTTCGTCATAAATAGTTTTAGAATTTGGTGGCATTGATCCCGCCGCTATAGAACCAATATCAGCGTGATGTCCCCTTGAAGCAGTCCAGAAAAGAGGGTTGTTGGATTCATCCAAAACTGGTGTGATAACGGTAATATCCGGCAAATGCGACCCACCAGCTTTGGGATGATTTGAAACCAATACATCACCATGTTGCAATTTTCCTTTCCACAATTCAATCTGAGCTTTAACTGCATACGACATGGATCCCAAATGAATTGGAATATGTGGAGCATTGGCAATTAAATCACCATTACTATCAAATATAGCACATGAAAAATCCAACCTTTCTTTAATGTTTGTAGATATTGCGGTCTGCTGCAATGTCCTACCCATTTGCTCTGCCACCGACATAAACCTGTGTCCAAATACGGACAATTGAATAGGATCAATTGTTGTCCTTGAAAGTTCTGGCTTTTTCTCTTGTTCTACTTCAATTAATATATGATCAGTTAGAATTGCCGCCTTAGAACGTGGCTCAACTAAAATTGTTTGTGTATTATCAATTATAATAGAGGGGCCCTTGATTACCAGCCCCTTTTGTAAATCAGGCAAAAAATAAACAGATGATTCTAACCAACCTTCGGTTTCAAAATAAATGTTCTTTTGAATTTTTGAAGGAGCTAGGTATGAACTCTTGTTTTCCAATTTGGCAAATTCTTGATACGGATTATATTTCTCTTTATCGTCTGATTCAACATGCAACAAAACTTGAACATCATCAACTAACACTTTTCTGTTTAAATTGAATCCAAATTCATTCTTGTGTCGAGTGATAAATTTTTTATCCGCATCATATTCACCTTTAGTAACAGGGATAAGTAAATGAGTATCTGATCCGACATATCTCATATTTAACAAAATCTCCAACCTCGTTTTGAAGCCAAGCAAATTTTGTTCTTCACAATCCTTTTGTGCAGACGTGATCAAGTATTTTATTTTGTTGTCAATGGCAGCAAAATTCTCCAGAGAGTACGTAAAAGATGCCGGTGATTGCTTTTCAATAACAATGTCAGCCAACTGGATACCATGAGCAGATAACAAAGATGAGTACTTGTGAATGGCAACATGAGAAATGCCCAAGTTCTTTGCTAAAGAAACAGCAAATTGACCACCTGAACCACCAAAGCTTGCTAAATTATGCAGAGCTGTTTCAAAGCCTTTTGCTTCAGTCAAGTTCCTGATCGGTCTTGCCATTGACTCAATGGCTACTTTTAAAAACCCACTTGCGACTTCTTCAGGTGTCAAAATTATTCCTTCTTCTGCTTTATCTTTGTTAATTTCATCGGTTAGAGCTCTAAATTTTTCTGCCGTTAATTCGTAATCTAAAGGTTGGTCTTGAGTTGGACCAAAAATGTTGGGGAAAAAATCAGGTAATAACCTATTCAAAAACAAATTGGCATCGGTAACTGTTAAAGGTCCACCCTTTCTGTAACAAGCGGGGCCCGGATCAGAGCCAGCGGATTCAGGACCAGTAACAAACATTCCATTTTTCCAAAACAACATAGAGCCACCACCAGCCGCAACAGTGGAAATATCTAATTGTGGTGTTTGTAAGTTTATTTCGCTGACGACTGTCTCATAAATGTGTTCCAAATTACCAGCATATCTTGAAACATCTGTTGAAGTACCTCCAGCGTCAAAACCAATGGTTGCCTTTTTTGAAATGTCGTCGTAACAGGTCACACCAAAACCTACCATACCACCGGCGGGACCAGATAAAATTGCCTTCAACCCAGTAAATTTATACCACGGACACAATCCACCATTTGATTGCATAAATAATAACTTGTTACCAAATGCGTCTAACCCCCCTTCAAAACCCGCCCCAAAGTTTCTGACATACTCATTGATTACCGGAGAAAGATATGCATCTGCAACAGTTGAAGAAGTTCTATTGACAAATCCAAGCATAGGTTGAAGCTCATGAGATACGGAAACTTCAAATCCAATTTTTTTTGCAATTTCTGCTACCTTGGCCTCATGTTGTGGATAGGCATATGCATGGAGTAACGATAATGCTATTGTTTTAATTTCTCCTTGACGGTATATTTCTTGCAAATCAGCAGTAACTTTTGTATAATCTGGTTCTTTTATCACTCTGACGATATCTCCAGTAACACTTTCTCTCAACTCAGAATCAGACTCGACATCAACTTTCAAATTCTCACCGCCTCCTTCTGAAAACCCGCCGATGGTGACTCTTTCATCAATTTCCAAAACTTGATAGTACAAGTGTCCTAATTTTTTCGCTGTCAAATCAAAAATATGAGGTCTTGTTTGATTGCCAATAAGCAATACATCCTTGAACCCTTTTGTAGTCACAAGTAACACTTTGGCACCTTTCCGTTCCAATAATGCGTTTGTGGCTACTGTAGTACCCATTCTAATACTTTGTATTAACTCCAAACTAAGCTTTTTCCCTTTAGGTATCTTTTCATTCGTTGCTTTTTCTAAAACTCGACGAATCCCTTCCACGGGTGCATCCTTGTAATTCTGTGGGTCAACGGATAACAATTTGAATACATAGTCTGGTTGGCCAGGAATTTTGGCTATAACATCACAAAATGTGCCCCCTCTATCAATTGCGATTTGAATTCCCTTTTTAGTTTGAGACATGGCTGAACGGATTGGTTTTCTGGGGTTTGTTTTGCTTTTTGTTTTCCAACAATGTTTATGTTATCAGAACTTATAAAAATGTGTGTTGAATATTGAAACGAATGTTTGCGCTATAGATATTTTTTATTAGTCAAGGATTGAAAGCGCGGTTAGAATTCCTCTCACCTCAACCCTCAAAACATTAAAATTGTGGCGACCAATGGACTAGGAGTATCCCAGATTTCGATAAAAGCAGCACTACAAAAAAAATCTGATTTTATTAGTCGGAGTTATCAAGTTTATGGCTACTACGCACTTTTAAATATTGAAAATAAGCAAAATACCGTTGAGAAAGATTATTGTATTTATATTAAAAGTAAATTGTTATTATGAACAGAGATATGTAACAAAAAGTTTCGTTTTGATTTACTATTTCAACAGATACGATTTAACAATCGCTTGATATAATGGTGCTCCCATTGGATCTGGAGACTTCAGAAAGCTTAAATAGTGTTCATTACAAGAAAAATAGTTTCTGAGTATTAGCGAACTGGATCAATATTACAAGAAATCGATTGGTGTTGTAGAGTCGTGGCATTCGACTCAAATAAAGAACAGATTGCATTACCAATTTAATTTAAAGTAGTTGGTCCATTAAGCTAA
>OBUW01000753.1_pt1 | contig 12257 bp, 4 predicted proteins | sample 1475761 | NCBI WGS metagenome assembly OBUW01 (sample SAMEA2579908, study PRJEB22360) | human gut metagenome | biome: human gut; feature: human-associated habitat; material: faeces | place: Denmark | collected 2008/2010
ACTTTCATTAGTCTAGATCAAGCCAGTACAATAATGGCAGATCAAACTCAAGGAGGTAACCCACAACATAGAATACATTTTCAACTACTTAAGTATCCACTAACCTAAATTTTTTTTTAATAAAATTTCCTTGTATTAGTCTTTCTTATTGCTTTTAATCAACTATAAGTATAGGTTTCCGTTTTTTTTGCAGTAAAATTTATCGTTCAGGAGAAATAACAAAATGTACACGACTTATTCGCAGCATTTTTTTTTTTGTTTTGGGTTTTTGTATCAAATTGTTACAACAACAACAACAACCTCAATTCTTAACCAAATCTACCCCTCCTATTTTTTTTTCTCATACACACAATACATCTTACACTATCTTTTGATAGGCTTTATTGAAGAAGTATTTAAGGAGTGTAATGACAATCTGCTTAACTCATATATATATATATAGATAGTAGTCAACAATAGCTTTATCTACTTTTTTTTTTTGCGACACCTGCAACATCAAGACCAACAGTTTAGCCCGTTTTGTGTCTCCATTTAGTAAACATAGTGAATTAGAAGACAGCTTTTTTTTAGTAGAAATAGAACATTACATTTATTGTTGGCTTGGATATGAACAGTCTATTAAACTATTGGCTTCTTGTCAAACTTCAGGGTGTAAAAGTTGATATAAAGAGAATTATTTGTTAGCCGACACATATAACAAAACATAATTTAGAGGGAGGGAAAAAAAAAAAAAATCTAAAGACCACACACACACATACACACAACCACCGACCAACAATTAAATTTTTACTACTTACTACTTACTACTACCCTCAACAAACAACAAACAACTACGAGAAAGGAAAAGGAAAAGGAAGAAAAAAAAATCATTGCAAAAAAAAAAACACAGAAAAAACCATTCAACTTGCATTCACAATATACTTTTTGATACATTCATTAAAAGGAATAAGCAGTTTTATATCCTTATTGATAGCTTATTCAATTTTTTCCTTTTTAATTCAAGAAAGAAACTAACCAACAATAACAAGGAACTACAACAGCATTGACGACGACTTTGGTTTGCTTTCAACTGCCCCTTCCAAGTAATCAATATCTACTACTAATAATCTCGGAAAATGGATCATTCAAAAGTACCAGTGTTTAAAAGACCTACTAAATTACCAACAAGGGAGGAATTAGCAGCTATATTTAATCCTCCAAAACAACGAAAGTTGTCATCTGATTCAACCCCCAGAATAATTGAACAAAGTCGAGTATCATTAGATTTACCGCTGTTGACGCAAACACACCAAACACAGCATAGTACTACAAGTTCAACAAAATTTATTTCCCCACCACATTTACTTCCTCCTAATGCTGCTATTAATAATCCAATTTTAAATTCTGTGCCTCAAAACATCATTCCTATAGTACACCTGCCAGCTATTGTATCGGATTTTTTCAGTGATATAACTACTGATTTAACCAATGAAAAATTATCAAATCAAATTAATGGAATTCTTGGGAAATTCCCACCGCCAATACCACCTGAAAATCCAACAACAACAACAATAACAACAACAACGTCAAATCCACAACAGACAAACACTTCTGAAGATTTCACTCTAGAACGAGGAGGAATGATGGTTCCATTTATATATCCACCACCACCAATTATAAATCCTAATGAATTACCTTATTCATTAGCTTCATTTAAAGAAAAACTTGATAACTTATATTATGAACAACAACAACAATTACAACAATCACAAATCAAACCATCAAGAGGAAGACCTCAGGGGAAGAAAAAATTGAAAACTCCTGACTCTTCAATGACAATTAAATCTCCATTATCAGATATAACTTATAACAATACAAATGATAATCAAGTATATGTTGAGGCACCACCTTTACCATTCCCACCACCAAATTATATGCCCTATCCATTATCATCAGAAAAATCCACATTAACACCATCTGAAGTATTTGGAGTGTTTTTAGAAGCAAATTCTCAATTACCTAGAGTTGATATGGTAGTTGCCAGTGCTGCCGGGTCATTATTTGATATGAAATCACTGGCTTATAAAGAAGGATTCAATATATTAGATTATGAATTGGGTAAATTAAATGGAAACAATAATAATAATAATAATAATAATAATAATAATAATATGAGTGGTGGTAATAGAGGAAAATTAAGACAAAGAACGGGATTGAAAGGAATGGATGAAGAAGGGACAATAAATGATAATGAAACTGATGATGGGCAAAATAGAGAAGAACAAATAATAGAAGAAGAGGAAGAGAGGGAGGGAGAAGATGAGGATTCAGAAGAAGAAGAAGAAGAAGGAGAAGAAGGAGAAGAAATGGATAGTGAAGAAGGAGAATCAGAAGAAGAAAAACAGGAGATTGAACAAGGGGAAGAAATTGAAGATGATGAAACTTATTTCCTGAAAATTGATACTAAGGAATATTATGATTCTTATGTCACTATTAATGAAGATCCAACAGATACCACTACCACCACAAATAAAGTTGAAATTAATATGATTAATCCAAATTTTGAGAAAATATCAAGTAAATTGAGTAATGTGAAAAACAAACCAACAACAATAGAACAAACAGATGATAAGTCTCTGAATGAGGCTATTGAAGATGTATATTCATATCCTGAAGAAGCCATTGGGAATCTTTATCGACTTGATCGAAATGAGTTTTTCCCTACTAATAATAATAATAATAATAATAATAATAAACCGAATAAAGAAATTGCTTATATATCCGGATTAAATCAGGAAAAACGTCGAAATGAATTATCAAAATCCATTGAAGTGATTGAAGATTTTGAAACTCGTCATCTAGATGATTTATTTAAAGTTAAAAAATATCACTTATTAACAAGATTGAAAAATTTACAATCATCGAAAATTTCTTTCCTTAATCACACTAGTTCTAATATGATTAAAGATGATGAATTATTAAATATAGAACAAGATTTAGCATTGGAAAGAGATTTAGAATTATTACATTTAAAATTATTAGAAAATTATGAATTATTGAAAAATTCATTAAATTTTTATCAAAATTCTCATAAAATTTATAATCATTTAAATTATATCCTAATTAATAAATTGGAAAAATTGAAAACATTTTTTGAAATTCAAAAAAATTTATTCCTTGAATATATAAAAAAAGATGATAATGATGATAATGATGATGATGATAATGGCAACTCGAGGAATATTTTCAATATTAATGAAAAAGAATCAAATAAATTATTTATTGGAATATCAAATCATGATTATTCAAATGAAATTAAAGATATTTTGAAAAATTTGATTGTTAATGATATTCAACAATCATCAAATGAAAATAACACCCCAAAAAATTCAGATTCAAATTCAAATTCAAATTCAAATTCTAATTCCATTGATTCATTAGAATTACCAGAACTAATAAAAACACCATCATCATCAAATAAACTTGGTGGTGGTGGAGGAGGAGGAGGAGGAGGAGGAGGAGGAGGAGAAAGAGGAGGTTCTTTACCACCAGTATTACTTCATGATTTTATGCCATTAATAACATCACAAGAATTTAATCTTATAACTGGTGAATTAAATCATAAATCATTGAAAAATTATGTCACCACGACTAATAGTACCGCTGCCAGCAATCCTAATCACAAAAAAATGCTTCTGAATTCAATTTATGAAAAAATGATAACTTCTGGTTCAGATACAAATTTAAGTGATAGTGGATCTAATACTACCACTACTACGACAACAACAGCTACTAGTAATATCAAAGGTGGTAAACGTCGTGGTGGTAGACGAGCAACAACAACAACAACAAGTACAAATGCCAACACTACCACCACCACAAATCCTAATGATAAATCAAACAATGGAATTAGTAATGGTGGTGGTATAAATGGTAATGTGAAAGAAAATTTTGATCATAAATATAGTGAAGCAACATTATTAGCAAAAATAATGAAACAATTTTCTGGACCTAAAATGGCTAAACCAGATGAATTAAATCATGATTTAGAGTTAATGGGGATTAAAACAAAATGGCCAATAACGAAATAAGAACCTAGAACTAACTAACCAACCAACCAACCAACCAAGGAAAGAAAGAAAGAAAGAAAGAAAGATAGAAAGAATTTATAATCGTTATAGTTAATAATACATGTAAATTTATTCATAATAGGAATAATTTCTGTTTTAGAAAAAAAAGTAATAATATACATTTGATTTGAAGGAGATAATAACAATTATAACAACTATAAACTATAACAACTATAATAACTAAAATAACAATTATAAAAAGAAAAATATTTGTAACAAAACAAAAAATAGTAAAAAAAAATAAAAATAAAAAAAATAACTATAGATATAAAAAAAAAAAGTAAATAGGAGGAGGGAAGGGAGGATAAGGAGTGGTGATTGTAGAAGTGGGCGTAAGATAATCTTGATTGGTAGTAGCAGTAGCAACAGCAACAGTTCTAGTAGTGGTGGGTAATGTTTGAGAATATAATTAACACAAATTATTTGAAATGAAATGAAATACAGTCAATCAATCAATCAATCAATCAATCAATAAACAACATTAGAATAATGATAATTAAAAAAAAAAGGGGGTGAGGGGCGGGGGGTTGGAGTTGGATAAACATCATTTAATAATAGTAATACTTTGTGTGGTATAAGAAAACAAAAAACAAAAACAAAAACAAAAAAAAAAAGAAAGGTAATCAGTATAATAACATCCATTAATCAATTGTTGTTGATTATTTCTTTAACCTACCTCTTTCTTTTTTAATATTTAATATTCTTCAAATTGAGCATAAAGAGCAATTAAAACATTAACTCCACCAAGAACATAAGGTAAAGTACCTAAATTATTAGTTGCAAATGATTGATATAATCCAATATTCAATAAAGTTTTATTAAAAATGGCAGAAATAAAACATTCACAAGTAGCAAATTCAATCAATGCAAATTGACCAATGAAATAAAAGGTTAAAATTTTTGATAAAGCAAAAATAAATGGATCAAATGAATAAACTCTAAATAAATATTCATCATCTTCAATTTCAATAACTCTTGAAGTGAAATTTATAAAATAAGATACAATTGAAGGAATAATAATTGAAGTAATTGACCAAATTATAAATGTAATGATTGATTTATATTGGAAAATTGATGAAATTTCTAATGATGGCCAAGTAATTATTGATAAATAAGGAATATTATCATGGAAAATTTGATGAATTAAATTATTTTCATTCAATGGAACCACTCTAATAAATGTATAAATGAAAATTAATAATTCAACACCAATTTGTAAATAATTTAATGTAACGGTAGAACTTAATTGATCTCTTAATTTTTCACTTTGATTTAAATAAGTAATACCAACATTATCAGTAAATTCATAAAATTTTTCAATAAAAGTTTCTGATTGAGCAATTATTGGATCAACAACCCATTCTTTTAAATTCAATGGTGGTGGAGCTTCATAGTCTTTATCGTCTTCTTCTTCTTCATCGTCCTCAGCTTCTTCTTCTTCTTCTTCCTCTTCATCACCTTCTTCCTCTTCATCATCCTCATCCTCATCCTCATCTTCTTCACCATCAATCTTAACAACTTCTACAATATCATCATCTTCATCATCATCATCATCTTCATCTTCTTCAGTTTGTAAGATTTTTTCAATATTATCTAATTCTTCAGGATGTTTCTCAACAAAATCATCAAGAATTTCTACCATTGCCTTTTTAGTGGTTTTGGATTTAACTGGAAGTTCAAGTTTAGTTAATAAATTGTGTAATTCTTCCTTGGTATAACTACGGAATGTCGATTTTTCTTGTTGACTCATGAGGATAAATTAATAGGGATCTTTTTTTTTTAAAATAGTTTTTCCAAAATTCTTATAATTCTAATTCTAAAGAGAATAATTAAAATTTATCAGTTTATGGGCGTATGACTGTGTATATATGTAGGGTGGTAGCAAAACAAAAAAAGGAGGGGGGGCGGCAAGTAGTAGTAATTATTGTGGTGGTTGTTGATAGTTGCTTATTTTGTTGTTTTGAGTTTGTTTTGATTTTATTTTTTTTCTTCCTTGAAAGAGAAAAGAGAGAAAAGAGAGAAAAGAGAGAAAAGAGAAGAAAGAGATTTCTATTATATAATGAAAAGGCGTGTAATGTTTCCCAAAAAAATAATGAACAACGAACAACGAACAACAAACAACGAAGAATTCATCTACCCACCCACCTACTTCTAACAAACAACCAATTAAAAGTCCCAAATTCTTTTCTTTCTTGGAATTGGAATTATAGGGTCATTCATATTCTTTTCATTTCAAAAATCTACAATTTAACATACTTTCACATTCCAGATCATTTAACTATTGATGTATTACATTACCGGCATTTTTTTGACATATTTTATTAGATATCTCGTTTTCAATAGTTGGCATGTAGACCCCCTCGCCCCCCCCCCCCCCCCCCCCCCTCCCACGTTGGAAAAGTAATCAACTAATAATACTATTATACTAGCTATAAGCAGAACCTTACCAATTGACCCCGATAATACAAATTTATATTCTCTTTTTTTTAGCTCATCTAAAAATTGAATGCTATTTGTCGAAATACATTACCTACATTACCGTAAATTCTACACTAATTTACACTGATGTTAAAAATCAACTCTTTTGCTTGTTCTATTTTCCAACAACAACAACAACAATAATGAGTTCATTATTCCACAAATACTATTTTTAACCACTACCACTTTAACCAATTAGCTCAATCAATCAAATCAATCAATCAATCAAATCAAATCAATTTTTATTTGTTGGGTAAATTTTATTTTTATTTTACGCGTTTATTCGTAATGTGTTTTGGTTTTAAATTAAATAGGAAACTAAAAAAAAAAAAAAATTGATAGATATCCTAAATTAGTAGAAGACATCTAAAAGGCATTGAATGAATGAGTGAATTGATGGTGGTGGTGGTGGTGGTGGTGCCTCTCTCTCTCTTCTCTAAATTAGTTGGTAATTGTTTGTTTATATTTCAACTTAAAATAGACGACGAGAAATCAAGTAAATGACACAAAACTGGAAAAGACAAAATTGTAACAAATTTTGTCAAGTTTGTGTCACAAATCAAGTCACGTTATTTTTCTGTGATTGCTTTAAAAGAGAAAGGACACAAACAACATTACGACATTGTTAGGATTCACGACATTTAGATTTTGTATGCCTGTGTCTGTTAATTATGCCAATATTATGTAAGATATATAATTAGTAGGTAGATTTTATTATGGATTGATTATTGGCTTTACTTTCTCCAGATATTACTCACATTAACCATATAAATTGAAGATCTTCTTTCAAAAGTTATTGTTTACAAATGTTCCATAAACTACTACATCCCACTGCCCTTTTTTTTTTCCCTTTTATTAGATGGTTTTAAATATGGCCTTTGCTAATAACTTGAAACAAGCTAAAAAAAGGGGGAGCGGCAGCAATTTCAAAAAAAAAATTAGAGGGATATCAATTAATAAATTACATAGAGCTTGTAGTAGTGGTATTACTTTGCTTTACTCTTTATTCGTTATTTAGTTCTATCAATTTGCAAGAACAAATTCTTTATTATAGTTTCTATTTCTTACAAAATCAAAATTTGCAAACCAATCTCCTCCATCTTGCAGGAAAAAAAAAAGAGAATAAAAAATCAGATCAAAAAACTTTGATTCTTTTTTACGAGGGAGGTTTTTTACAACACAAGATTTTAATTACATATAGTATTACTACAATATTTATGAAGATATAACATCAGTATTTATTCTTGTAACAACTATCCATACAAATACAATGTCAAACAGGCGATTACTACTACGAGGGATAACAAAATCTCATCGTAGTTTTGTCACATCGCTTCGAAGAAGACAACAACAACAACAACAACTGCTGCAGCAACTACAACAACAACACCCACTACAGCAATTTACTGAGGAACCAAGAGTAAATCAATTAGGTATACAGTACTTATCTAATGATCTTCATAAAAAGGTTTTCCCCACCACATCAACTAAGGATTATCTATCACCACAACATCCACAATTATTAGAAATATCTAAAAAACATTTACAAGAAAATGAATTATTAGGTAAAAAGACTCAAATAACTGAACCAATAACGATAAAGAATTTCCCCTCATTAGTAGGTAAATCAATGGATGAACATTTTAATAAGTTGGGACAAAAATCTTCTGATCCTTATTTAGCTATGGCCACAAATTTTTTAAAAAAAGAGCTACCTTGCAAACCTCCCAAATCACAATGGAAATTTCAATCTGGTTGGACAAGATACACTAAAGATGGTAACCCTCCAGAGCAAGTTCCATATCCACTAGAAGATACATTGGTATTTGATGTTGAAGTAATGTATAAAATTTCTAATTATCCGGTAATGGCGACTTGTGCATCTAACGAAGCATGGTATAGTTGGGTCTCTCCAGCGTTACTTGATTGGGAAAAACAAAAAAATAACAGCATTACTACCGATCAAATAGATTGGAACCATTTGATACCAATGAATTGTGCCAAAAAACCAAAAGTTATTATTGGATATAATGTAAGTTATGATCGTGCAAGAATTTTGGAAGAGTATAATATTAAACAAACCAAAGCATTTTATCTCGATGGGATGTCGTTACATGTGGCTACTAGCGGCATTTGTTCAAGACAAAGACCCAAATGGGCTAAATACAACAAAGTTAAGAAATTATCCCAAGAAGATGTTGATGAGATTGAAGGGACAATGGAAGAGGAAGAGGAAGAGGAAGAAGAAGGGGAAATGAGCCAGGAATTAGGCCAATTATCCAGTGAATCCAATGATGTATCAGATTATGCTAAATTATTGAGTGATGGATTTCAAGTTGCAGTAGAACTTGAAGTTGCTGACGATCCCTGGTTATTGATGGGAGCACCTAATTCATTAGCCAATGTTGCCAGATTTCATTGTAATATTCATTTGGATAAAACCGATAGAGATTATTTTGCTACTGAAGATCCTAATTTGGTTATTGACAATTTCCCAAAATTAATGGATTATTGTGCTAAAGATGTTGATGCAACTTTTGAAGTCACTAAAAAACTATTCCCAGTGTTTATACAAAGAATACCACATCCAGTATCATTTGCTGCATTGAGACATTTAGGAACTTTGATTTTACCAACAACAACTAAATGGCCTAAATATATTGAGGCAGCAGAATCCTTGTACGAATCAAATCGACAGGAAGTCGCTACCACTTTACAACAATTAGCCAATGATTTAGTTGCCCATATCCAAAACAAGAAGCAAGTTAAACCTGATTATGAAAATGATCCTTGGTTGAGTCAATTGAATTGGAAATTAAAAGAAACAAGACTTAAGAAAGATGGAACACCATATAAAAAAACTGCTTATATGACGGGGTACCCTGAATGGTATCGTGAATTATTCAAAACATCTAAAGGTGAAGAAATGAATTTGACTTTGAAAACAAGAATCACTCCGTTATTGCTTCGATTAAAATGGGAGGGACATCCATTATTTTGGGTTGATTCACAAGGATGGTGTTTCAAAGTACCATTTGATGATGATAATGAGATTGCTCGATTGACTGAGAAAAAATATGTTCAACCAAAACTAACTGAAGAAGAATTAATGGAAACTAGAGATGCATTGTTGACAAAGGGGAAATCATATGTTTTATTCAAAGTGCCACATCCAAATGGCCCATCACTGAGATGTACTCATATTTTATCAAAACTATACGTGAGAAATTTTGAAGATGGCACACTCACTTCAGAATATGATTATGCAACAAAGATTTTAAATTTAAATAATGAGGCATCATATTGGTTAGGAAATCGTAACCGAATCAAAGATCAATTTGTTGTTTATAACCAACAGGGGAAAAATAAATTTTTTGACACAATAAAGGAAAGTAAAGAACATTCATCTATGGGGATAATCATTCCTAATTTAGCCACTATGGGGACAATTACTCGACGTGCCACAGAAAACACTTGGCTTACCGCATCCAATGCCAAAAAGAATCGAATTGGATCGGAATTAAAATCATTGGTCGAAGCACCTAAAGGTTATTGTTTTGTTGGTGCTGATGTTGATTCTGAAGAATTATGGATTGCATCATTAGTTGGTGATTCAATGCTACAAATTCATGGAGGTACCGCTTTAGGGTGGATGACATTAGAAGGAGAAAAATCTCAAAAAACTGATTTACATTCCAAAACGGCAAGTATATTGGGGATTTCTCGTAATGATGCTAAAGTTTTCAATTATGGAAGAATTTATGGAGCTGGAGTCAAATTTGCTACGAGATTATTAAAACAATTCAATGCTAATATAACTGATGAAGAAGCAGATAAAGTTGCTCGACAATTATATGATAGTACTAAAGGTCGTACTGCAGTATCCAAATATTTACCACTGAAAATATATTATGGAGGCACAGAATCAATCATGTTTAATGCATTAGAAGCCATTGCACAACAAGAAGAACCGAAAACTCCTGTGTTAGGTGCTAGTATTACTGATGCTTTGAATGTTAAAAATTTAAATACCAACCAGTATATGACATCACGAGTTAATTGGACAATTCAAAGTTCTGGAGTTGATTATTTGCATTTATTAATTATTTCTATGGAATATTTAATTGAGAAATATGGAATTGATGCAAGGTTGGCCATTACAGTTCATGATGAATTACGATATTTGGTTAAAGAAACCGATAAATACAAGGCAGCACTATTATTACAAATTAGTAATATATGGACTAGAGCCATGTTTTGTGAACAATTAGGTATTAAAGAAGTACCACAATCTTGTGCCTTTTTCAGTGAAGTTGATATTGATCATGTATTGAGAAAAGAAGTTTCTATGGATTGTGTCACACCATCTAACCCTACACCAATACCATTGGGTGAATCATTGAATATTGGCCAATTATTACTGAAATGTCAACATGGAGATATATTAGCTGATAAGAATACTAAACCATTGACATTAAGAACCACGAAATATAGTCCTCGACAACCGATTATTAATCAATTAGATAAGAATTTGACTATTGCGGAGAAAATTGCTAAAATTGAACTACAAACATCAATTGATAAAGATGAATGGAAAAAAAATTTATACAATTTAGCCAAAGTTTCACGTAATCAACAAAATGGGAAAAATAATTCAACCGAGAAGCCTCAACGAGTAATAAAAAGAAAACCTATTGTTGAATATGATTTACAAGAAGATAATAACAAGAAAAGAGAAATAAAGTATAAGAAAGATCCACCAAAGTCAAAAATTGCAACCACCACCACCACCACCACCACAAAAAAAAAGGCAAGCTCTAACAATTCGAAAACTAAATCCAATGTAAAAGGTGACGAGTCCAAAAGTGCAATGACTACTTTGGATTTGAAAACCGATCAACAACGCCCTACTTATAACAATCGAAAAATAGTTTATCGGAAAACCTCAAGCAAATCGAATTCAATTAGAAAGTCTACTAGTGGATCCACAACAACAACAATAGCAACACCACCATCACCACCAATTACAACCAGTAACAATCGTCAACCGAGTTTTTTACAACAACAACGTCATTTCAAAACTAGTACAAGATTAGAATCGTTGGTCAATAAAGATTATTCATCACGACCGAGAAATTATTATCTTATATCAGAACAGAAATTAATGGTTTCTACTGATTTATCTAATATGATGATGGAAAGAATTGAATCAAAGCGACGACGACGACAACAACAACAACAACAACAACAACGACAACAACAATCAAAAATTGGTGATGAAGATAATTTTTATGATTGAGAAGTTATATCCTAAACCATTTCGATAGTGAAATTAAAAACAAAATATTATTATTATTATTATTTACATATTTGGCATATTAAATATATTCATCATTATGATTGAATATTCAATGCCTATTTACATGAGGGAGAGGGAGAGAGAGAGATATCCGAGATCCTTTTTCAAAAACTCCCTAATCATTTATTTTTCGTTGATAATTGGTGTATAATTGTTAAATTTCCTTTGAATACACCATTAAATTGATAAAATTTTTCTATTTTTTTTCTATTTCAAACCCTTCCTTCCTTGTATTATTATTATTAGATTTTTTTTTTTTAATTGATTGTGTTATTATTATTATTATTATTATTATTATTATTATTATTATT
>OBUW01000754.1_pt1 | contig 12243 bp, 3 predicted proteins | sample 1475761 | NCBI WGS metagenome assembly OBUW01 (sample SAMEA2579908, study PRJEB22360) | human gut metagenome | biome: human gut; feature: human-associated habitat; material: faeces | place: Denmark | collected 2008/2010
GCTATTGTTTATGAAGACTCATTGAATAGTAAGTTAATCGTTGTATATAACACAAAACTCACGTAATGAAAATTTAGAGGATAAAGAGCAAATTTAATCTTTTAGGGTTTAAGATGCTACAGAACAAGAAGCATTTATTGATTACCGTATTTGTTAGTCCATTTCAAATTTACTTTATCTTGCTGTTGGTGATGAGTATGACGAAATATAACATATAAATCTTGGGATTTCTTTGTACATTCCGCTAAGAATATTTGGATTTCATTCCATATGGAATTTTGTTTCCGTCTCTTCTTTTTTTTTCTCCGAAGAGAATTAAGGTACGAAAAAAATGGACTTGAAAAATTGCACAATAACGAATAAATATTCCGGATTTCCATAGACTTATATACTACCACTTTTTGAATCTAAATAGAAATGAGTCCAAACTCATACTACAAAGTAAAAAGATCTCGTAGGTTATCGAGTATAAACTGTTTAACGAACCAAACGAATTCGTTCATAAAATAGAAAAAAAAAATTGAATGAATTATTTACTCTCAAGATTTCGTCTACACAAAAACTGACATCGCTTCAACTTGTGGTTTTCAACGATGCGGTAGTAGTTTTGTATCCTATGAATTGAAATTGAATGGAGTTCCAGTTTTGGCTTGGCTTTAAAACTGGAAGTATCAATAAGTTGTACTTCAATAACCACTCGTGTAGAATGGTGGTAAAGTAACGCTCCCATCTCCAGGTTTCTGTTACTACCGTTATAACATCTACCGAGAAATTGCATAAATGAATTGTCAACAAACACAGAGACTCTATTTTTATTTCAACAATATCGTGTACAGCTTTTTTTTTTCTATCGTCGTAACTGTTTATCCATGTCCTAGTTGCTATTTGATCGTCACGAATTTTAAACGATAACAGTAAATGCAATTGACGAATAAAACCACAAACCCAAGAGTATTCAATTACTAAGTAACCAACCAACCAACCAGCCAATCTTTCAAGAGAAGAGGAGGTGGCTCATAATTCGGGATTCCAAAAGTACAAGGCTTAGGAAAGAAGTGTTTTTGTTGAATTTAGCAATGCTGTTTCGGAACAGCAACAACCGTCGAAACTAAAAGTGTTGATAATAATCACATAAACTCTAACATCCAAGAAAAAAATTGATTAAAAGCTTAATAAACTTGATCTCAACATTAAAAACTTTAAATTGTATAAACTTATCTCATAGATCGATAAATTTAAAACTTTAATATGGCTGTCACTATTAATCACCATTTCCGGTTTTAACGTCCCAAACAAAATCAGTTTAGCAAATATTATTGTTATTTACTATGCTTTGATTGTTACAATTGTTCTCTATTGACAATATACCAAATTTCCAAAAAAAAAAGAAATATTTCAAAAATTGCACAAGAAACAATAGAATTGAAATTTCATTTCATAACAACCAAGGTGTCAATGTAGTCAAAACGAACTCTACCAAAATAGACGATTCATAACCTACAACAACTCAGTCTTCCATCTCCTTTCAATACCCATAAATATATATGAAAAATTTACTCATGTATTAAAACACAAAAAATTACTCTATAAACTAAAAATTATACGTCACTATATACTATCACTAATTAAGGCGGGAAATAATAATCATATTTATAAAAAAAAGAAAAAAATACTAACGTCTTGACATCTTGATAACACCTACATAATGTTCTTAAAATGTAGTTTTATTCTTCTTTTTACCTTTCTTCTTATTTTTTTTCAGTGGTGAAGATTTTTGAGATTGAGATGATTGAGAACTAATACTTGGACTAGGAGAAGGACTAGCTTCAAAATCATATGGTGTTTTCAAAGTGTTATTTTCATTGTCCGTATTGTAGTCATCTTCTTCATTTTCATTTTCCTTGTCATTGTCGACAGCTTTATTAACTTCTTTATTAACGTCTTTAACGTCTTTATCTTTGTCTTCTTCTTCTTTGTTTACAATAACAATGTCTTTATCAATGTCTTCTTCTTCTTCATCATCTTTCTGAACCTTATCTTTGGTTTCATTGACACCCTTATCCTTATCTTCTTCCTCATTGTCCTTGTGAACAGTAACCTTTTCATTGTCTTTCTTACCTTCGTCGTCGTCTTTCTTTTCAACAGGCTTCTCTTCTACTTTTTTAATACCATCTTGATCGTCTTTGGTAACTACTTTAGTATCAACGTTAGAATCAACTTTAGAAACATTATCTTTCTCATCTTTAGCTTTGTCATTATCAGTGGTACTGTCAATATTTTGAATCTTGAATGGTGTTTCATCTTTGGATGGAACTTCAATCTTCGCTGGTTCTTCATCTTTGGATGGGGTTTCAACTTTGACCAAGTCTTCTTTGATTTGTTTTTCATCTTTTACTGGCTCTTTAATTTGGAATAATTCCTTCTTTTCTTGAATATTAGAATCAGTATCTACTTCTTTATCCAAAGTAGTTTCCAATTTCGTATCAACCGTAGTTTCTTTATTTCCAGATTTCTTTTCAATTTTATTTACATCTTTGATATCTTCACTAGCTTTGGTTTTATCGTCGGCCAAAGACTCCGGCTCCTTCTTTTTGCTATCAACAATTTCAGTTTTAACAGGTGGCTGTTCTGCAATTGTAGATGTATCAGTGCAAATCTTTGCAGTTTCTGTTTTATCTTCTTTGTGTTCATCAAGTGGCTCAACTACTTTTGGTTCAGCACTAACAGAATCTTTTTTGATGTCATCCTTGGATTCATCGATTGGTTTGGCAACTTTAGGTTCAACAATAGCATCCGTCTTAATTTCTTCTTTTGTGTCTTTGGGCGTTTCCTTCACTTTAGGTTCAGTAGTTGAATCACTCTTGGTTTCTCCTTTAACTTCTGTATGAAATTTAATTGTTTTAGGTTCAACAATTGAATCATTCTTGCTTACCTCTTTAGTAGTGGTAGATGGTTTAACAGCAGTATCCTTTTTGATTTCCTTTGTCTCACCCAACGACTTGTCTAAGATTTTAACAGGTTCACCCTTATCAATAACAACATCTGGTGGTGTCAATTTATTAATTTCTTCAGATTTCTTTTCCTCCTCTGTCTTGTCCTTTAATTCGACATTAACTTCAGTCTTTACTTTTTGCTCATCATCATCATTCAATAAAGTAGAAACTTTTTCAGGTTTAGTTTTTTCTTGAACATCATTAATGGCAGCATTGGTCAGTTTATTTGGTGTATCAGAATTCTTGATTTCAAGTTTATCAGAAAGTCTATTAAGACTTTTCAATTCACGTAAACTTTCTTCAGTCTTTTCATCAATTTGTTCATCAAATGATCCAAATGATACAATTGATTTTTTGTCGTTTAATTGAGCAACATCATCATCACTATTAGTGGTACTAGTTTTTGGTGCTGTTGTTGTATCGAGTGATTCTGATACAGTGTCTTTTTCCAGTTCTGTAAATGGTGTTTCAGCAGTTGTTGAATTGTCAATGTCATTATAATCAGTGTTGGAGATAACATCTGTTGAGCTTTCAGTTGTGTTGTTTTGGTTCTTTACAGTGCTTGCATCTTTGGTTTCATCTACTATAGTTTTAGCGTTTTGTGATTTTTCGGTAATATCCTCCTTGGAAACTTTATTTGGGGCAACTGGTGATGTGAAACTATTGACAATACTTTTAATCTCTTCAATTTTGCCATTCACTTTACTATCTTTATCCTCTTTCTTTTCAAGTTCCTGTTGCAATATTTGTAAATTGGAAATTATTTCACAACCTAAAATAACATTATTTGAATTCACTTTCATCAATTGTTGTTTATAATCTTCAATATCTTTATTGTGTTGTTCAATCAATTGGCGTTTACTAACAGTTTTTTGTCTTAAAATGTCAATATACTTATGTGCCAATGATAAGACTTTGATTGATTTTTTAGAAAATACATCGTCATCAAATGTTACTTCTTCTTCTTCTTTAATAGCATCAGAATCATTGTCAATAGATTTTGACACATCTTTCTCATGATCTAATAACGAATGAGGAAAATTATCATCGGTTTCTTTCAAAACTTCAAGATAATCTTCTAAAACTAATAATGGCTGTTCAATTAATGATAATTTCTTGTCTTGTTCATCCAATATAAACTGCTTTGAAGTTATATCTTTCTCTAATTTTTCAACTTTAGCCACAAGTTCATCTTTCAAATCTTTTTCCAGTGATAAATGCTTATGCAATAATTCTTGACTTAATTTCAAATCTTTAGTAGTGTTTTCAATTTCAACAATAGTTGCCTTTGAATCTTTCAAATCTTTAGTTACTTGAGTCAAATCTGCATTCATTTCCTTTAATTTCTTTTGTAAAGATTCTATTTCTTCTTCTTTAGCAGTTATATCTTTGATGTATTGTTCATTCTCTTCTAATTGTAATTTATTCACCAATTGTAATTTATCATATAATACGGTTTGATCGTCATATTTCTTTTCAGTTTCATCTTTCAATTGTTGTAATTCTAAAAGTTTACGTTCGTTGGTAACTTTAGATTCATTATGATCGGTAATTTCTTGCTCTAAGACTTTTTTAAGTTCACTCAATTCATCAGTCAATTGTTGGATTTGCAAATCTCTGCCTGCTACGACTTGTTCGATGGCAGTATTTAATTTAAAATCAAAAGTTTTCTCCAATTTATTTTTAACTTCACTTTCATATGATTCTTTTGATAATTGTAATTCTTTAATTTTATCATTATGTTCGGAAATAATACTAAGTTGTTTTTCTTTAAATTGAGATTCTAATTTAATCTTCTCTTCTATCAAGTCATTATATTTTTTAGTTATATCTTTTAATTGTGTTTTTAATTTTTCTTGATTAGCTTTATCTTCAGCAATAGCTCGAGTTTCAATTGATGCTGAAGCTTTCGATTTGGCAATTAATTCAGAATTCAATTTTTCAACTACTTGTAATTTATCACGATTACTGTCTAAATTCCGTTGTATAGTTTCGATATGAGATGCTAATTTAGCATGATCGTCTCGTAATTTTGCCAATTCAAGATTCTTCAAGTAGTAATAAATACTACCAATGGCGCAACCAATGATTATAACATATGTAGAAAATGACATCGTAAACGAGCTGAGGATTCTTAACCAAGGGAGGAGTGTAAATTCAATTTGTAGCTTTCTTGTATTCAAGTCAAGCAATTGGATAGATCTAATAAGAGTCTCGAAACACCTTTGATAGGATAGTAGAATAATTGGTTGGTTTGGAAGGCAAAAAGAAAGAAAGAAAGAACTAAAGAAAGAAAGAGTTTGTTTATGGGAAAGAAATTTTTTTTTAGTTGTGAAGGTGATCCACTAAATGGAGAGGGAGAGAGAGACAAACTTTACTTAGTAATACTCTTTCTTATTATTTGTTGTTGTCGTTACGATAGTAAATATATATTTATATAAAGTTTATTACAATATTGAAGATTAGACGAAGGAAAAGGAATATAAGCTGGAATTTTTTTGACGTAGAGAATCAGTTTGTGCAACACATGATGGTTAAGATATGCAAGATTATATTTGGGATCTATAATTCCACCAAGAAACGAGTAACTGAGTAATAACAATTGTATTTCCCTTTACTAAGCATTGTCAGTTTGTTTAATACCGTTTACTGACCCACAAAATGTAAGACTAAACTAAGTATAGAGACAACAGAAATGGAGGATGGAGATATCATGGGTACTCGATATTTCTTTATATTGCAAATATTGTTGGATGATACAGTTTTAATATGGTGGATCTATGAAAATTGGAAGGCATTTAAGAACTATTTATACTATTCTTCTTAAGTATAAGGCTAACGGAAGGTCTATTGTCGTTGTATAGGTAAACTCTAAAACTTGTTTTTATTGCCTACACAACAACAATAATATTAATCACATGACTTTTTAGTTTTAGTAGTCAAGAGTACATCATCAACTATAATTTTGCAACAATAGATAGACCTATGAGATTTTACTTTCTTCACTACAATATAGAATAAACTTCAATGCCAGTAGTAGTACCATCGTTGTTACCAAATAATTAACCATTTAAAATATTAAATTAAGCTACTTATTGTTATTACCAGGAAATGTTAGATAACCTCGGTTATAATTAGTATTAATATTATTTTTAAGATTGGGAACAAGTTGAAAGTAGTTAATTTTAGTTTTGGGTCATTTCTCTATAAGGTCTTACGACATTTAAATTAATTTTAGTAGTAGTAGTAATAGCGGTGGTGTTGATGGTGGTGGAGGAAGAAGGGGTTACATTTATCAACAACAACAATTGGAGTAAGAGAGCAAAAAAAAAAAAAATTTCCCCCAACAATCTTATCAAGAAGTTTAAGTCTTTATCTTTTATATATACATTGTATACTAGCCCTCCCCAATTCATGATGGAGATATCACCAGCTAATATTAAAGAACAATCACGATCTAGATCAAGATCAAGAACTAGAAATTCAACGGCAAATTCTCGATCAACTAGTGCCACTAGAAGACCTAGTTTATCTTCCACCCATAGAAGATCATTATCTTCATCATCATTAAACAAATTAACTATAACCACCACACAAGTTGATCAAGAAAGATCAGTTCCTTCAGTTCAAGTTTATTTAGATAATTCATTACCATTAGATTTTTTCAAACAAGATATTATTGCACTTACTAAAACTTTAAAAATTAGTAAATGGCATAAACGTCAATTAACAATTAATAATTTAAGTATTAATAGAATTTCGGGAGCATTGACTAATGCTATTTATAAAATTGAATATCATGATGAATCACAAAACATTCATTTACCAACATTATTATTACGAGTATATGGAAAAAATGTTGATGAATTAATTGATAGAGATAATGAATTAGCCATATTAATTAAATTATCTCAAAAAAGAATTGGACCTAGATTATTAGGAATCTTCAGTAATGGTAGATTTGAACAATTTTTAGATGGATTTATTACATTAAATAAAGAACAAATTAGAGATGAAATTCTTTCACAAATGTTAGGTAGAAGAATGAAAGATTTACATTATAAAATTGAATTAGATGCTAAAGATTATGAAAGTAAACAACCAACTTGTTGGAATTTAATTGATAAATGGTTGAAAATTTTTGAACAAGAATTATTACCTGGATATTTAGAAGTTAATTATAACCTTCAAGATATTTTCATTGTTCCATTTGATCAATTTAAACAAATTATTACAAAATATAAACAATGGTTATTTAATAAATATGATGATAAACACTTTACCAATAATTATAAATTTTGTCATAATGATACTCAATATGGGAATTTATTATTACATGAATCATTTAATCCCAAAGATATAGTTGTATCAACATCAGATACTACAAATAGTTCGAATAATATTATTGATGGCGAAGTCACTATTAAATCAACTTCCAACAAAAAAGATACTAATTTAGTGGTTATTGATTTTGAATATTCTGGAGCTAATTTCCCTGCTTATGATATCGTTAATCATTTTTCAGAATGGATGTCTGATTATCATGATCCAGAGAAATCTTATTTCATTCATCAAGAGAATTATCCTAATCAATTGGAACAAATTAATTTAATCAAATCATATATCGAATATGATTTCCAATATCCTTCATCAAATTTAAAAACTGGTAAAACTCCTGAAGATTTGATTAATAATACTACTAATCCAATATCAATTATTCAATATGAAATTGAAAAATTATATAATGAATGTATTTATTGGAGAGCAACAGTACAAATTTTTTGGTGTTTATGGGGATTAATTCAAAATGGTCCATTGAAAAAACCATTAAATTCTAATGCATTATCTGAACAAGGTATTAATTCAACTTATAATATTACTGTTGGTGGGATTGAAAATTTGGATATTTCCGACCATACTCAAGATGAAATAGCAGGCTCAAACAATGACGCTCTTATTGAAGAAATTATCACTTCAAGTGATGATGATTTTGATTATTTGAAATATGCTAACCAAAAGGTAGCATTAATATTTGGTGATCTTATTCAATTTGGTATAATTGATGAAAAAGAAGTTGATGAAAAATATTTATCTATAATTAAATATATTGATACTAAAACTTTTGATATTTAAGTATATAAAGCAAGGATTTTCAATTACGAACTGTATATATGTATAATGTCTACTTTTATATTTATAGATATATAAATAATAATAATAATCACATATCTTTAATTAATAGAAAAAGATTCTCAATATTGATAAAAATGACTCTAGATTTTTTAGTATAGAATCGTGAATCGATACTAAAACAGAATCAACATTTCAATCGACAACATATTGTTTAACTTTAGCCACAATATTGATATCAACGGCTATATCATAAGAGGGAAAAGGATATCATCAATAGTAGCGGTATAACAGAGATAAGAACTCAACATTTTGTGAAAAAACGGTGATTTACTAGGTGAATTTCCAATGTATCATCGACTAAACGATAAGAATAATTATAATTGATAGTTGCCCAACAAGGATATATCAATAGACATTAATTAAGGTATTGATGTAGGTACATTACATCAAATATTGGTTTGCCCCAACAAAAAAAAAAAAAATTACTATTGACGATTAGTCAATTTTCCCAATTAAGGTACCAAACCTATCTTGATGTATGTATCTATGTGTAAACGTAAACGTAAACGTAAACCTAAATGATTATGAAATAAGATATTCTATTGCAGATCGAAATGAAAACATTGATAATCACTATTATAATCATATCATGAGTATTAACCTAATGTAGTAACAAATCAGGTTAGTATTATTATAAAATTTACTATATTTAGTATATTACCCCCCTCCTCCTCCCCCCAAAAAAAAAGATTTCTCTAGAACAACACAACACAATACATTTGTTATTTGCTATTAAACTTAAGGATCTACATATATGTATCAACTTATGCATCTATTCAACTCTAATATCTATTTGCTTGATCGAGCAATTAATTAATTCGCTCAATCTCTTTTCCCAATTAGGAAATTAATTTAAAGTTAGTGTGTGTAATGTGTAGTGTGTGTGTCCCATTACACAATAAATGTAAGGGGATTACTCAATTAGGCACAAATGTCAACAATTGAAAAAATGATGCAAAATGGATTAAAGCAACGTGCTACCAATCAATTTAACCCACCACAAAAGATTCAATTTGATTAATTGCCTAATTAGTCAAATTAAATACAGAAGGACCATAATAGTAATACAACAACAGCAGCTTTTCATTCTTTTCCTTTGTTTACTTTGTTATCACAAGAATAATAGCAGCAGCAGCAGCAGCAGATGTATGATCTAATGATAGTTTTATTCTTTTTCTTCTCTCTTCTCTTACTCCTTGATATTTAAACATATATATATACCGGTTTATCTTGATTTGAATTTTTTTTTTTTGATTTATCTCTTCTTCTTCTTGATATTCATTAATTCATTAATTACTTTTTTGATACCCCCCTCCCCCCCTCCACTAAGCTATTTCCATTCTTCATATATATCTATTTATATACCCTTATTCATATTTTTTTTTTAACATTTCGTTGAATTTTCATATTTTCCTTCCAACTCAATTTCCCTTTGCATTATGTCAAACACTGTTGTTCTTAACTTAGATTATACTTTTGTCATTGATCCAAAATATAATAATAATGAAATCATTACTTGTTATGAAACTCATAATGGTATTTGGAGACAGTACACTAGTAAATCCTTATCCTCCTCCTTCTCATCCTCCTCATCTAATACTGGTTATAAGATGATTGATAATTTATATCCTTTACAACAACTTGCTCAAACTATTAATGATAATGCCCAGGGTAGTAACAACAGAGTTAAAGTTTTAGATCCATCAATTAAGAATCCATTAATTATGGTATCTATTCAAGGTGATGAAACATTTATTAATGATGCTAGACATCAAATTTTAATTAATTATAATCGTGTTGGTTATAAAACTTTAACATTAAATGAAATTGAATTTATGAATATTAATGAAACATTCACTGATGAAATGATGAAATTATGTCAACGTTATGAAGTTGAAATTATTATTAATAATGATATTAATTCTTTTGGTGGTGGTGATGGTGGTAAACAGAAAAGTGCTACTACTAGAAAACTTGAAGAGGAACAAATTTATTCAATTCATATTGTTGGTAAATTAGATAATATTACATTTTGTGAAACTTCCATGAGAATATTAATTGATTCTATATTGAATGGATATACTATTGATTGTATTGATATGGAATTATCCATGATTCCAATCCTTGGTGGTATTGATTTATTTAATTTCCATCAAATTGCTAAACAAACAAAAGCAAATATTTATGTTCCTGATTTATTACCAAATTTATTCAATTCACAAATCATTACTAACAATAAAGATTTAAAAATTTGGATTACGGCTAAAAATATAACGGAATTATTATTAGCTAAATTTATTTTAAATAAATTGATTCAGAATAATAATAATAATAATCAACAACAACAACAACATTTAATTATGGAAAAAATTACCATGAATAAAAATAAACTTGATTTAATGATTTTAAATAATCAAAAAAATTTATTAAATATTATGTTTAAATATGGAGTTTTCATTCAATTACCAAATTTAGGTGAATTAAAGAATTCTACTATATTGGTTCAAGGTTGTATTAAAGAATCAGTCGATGATTGTGTTAGTGATATTAATGGTATTGCTACTGATTATTATACTGTTGATGTTGTCAGTTCAAGTATTGTTAACAACGACAAAATGGGATTGATTCAATTAATGCAACAAAAGAAAACTTGTAATGTGGTTATGAATGAACATGGATTACAATTCAATGGACGTTCTGATGAAATTAAATTGATATTGAAAAATTTAGCAACTAATGGTAATGGTAATACTTGTCTGGCAATTAAATTAAGATTAGAGTTGGGAAATGATCAACGTGATTTTATTAGTGGTAAAAAGAATGGTAAATTGATTAAAATTTTAAATCAATTACAAAACATTCCCAAAATCAATTTCCAAACTTTTAATCAATATAATTTTTATATTGATATTGAAGTAAATTCTTCTTCTCAATCAGTGGTATTGATTTTGAAAACTTTGGATTTATTAGAATTGGAATTACCACTGGAATTAAAATTTAATATCCCAGAAGTTTTCCACAAATCAATTATTGGTAATGGTGGATCAATAATTCAATCGATTATGAAAAAATATAATGTATTCATTAAATTTTCTTCAACGAAAATATCTTCAAATAATACTAATAATGTTTATTCATTGAAAAGAACTAATAATGTTTTAATTAAATGTCCTAAGAAAAATTCTAAAAATATTAAATTGGTGAAATATGAGATTGATCAATTGGTTTATAAATGTTGTATGAATGATTCATCAATGAATCCAATTACACCAATTACAACTGTTTATCATTCAATTAAATTTCAATTATTGAAAAGTCATTATCTTATGCTTATTAATAATAATAAATTGGGACAAATTACTAAACTTGAAAATGATTATCAATCATTTATTAATTTCCCTTCATCAATTGAAGATTTTAAAACTAGTGATAATAAATTATTAATTGATATGAAAGGATCAGAATCAAAAGTTAAACATTGTGCTAAACAATTGAAGAAAATTTTACCAAATAATTATGAATTTAAAGTGACTTTTAATCCAAATAAATTTAATGATACATTTGTGATTAATAAACAAGATTTTGAAAATCAAATTGTTATTCCATTTAAAATTTTATTGGGGATTGAAATTATAGCTAATGAAACCCCAATTGAATCAAACAGCAATACTACTACAACTACTACTACTAATGAGCAATATCATCAATTTATTTTATCTTATTTTAATGAAAATGAACAACAGGACAACATTAATTTAAATAAGGCAATTGTTTCATTAACATTATTTTTAAGAGAACGAGGATTTTTAATTAATGAAAAAAGAGAAATGGAATTCAATCCATTAATTGAACCAGTGGTATCATCATCACCAGTTAAATTACAACAATCATTATTTAATCCAATTTCTCCATTACCATTACAATCAATTACTAATTTCATTGATATGAGAACAGCAACATCACCAAAAGGATTAGTATCTCCTAAAAAGAATTCAGGTCAATTACAACTGCCAGTTAAATTACAATTTCTGCCAAATAAATCAAACAACCACAACAA